>SKEW01001358.1_pt1 | contig 14982 bp, 12 predicted proteins | sample 4841441 | NCBI WGS metagenome assembly SKEW01 (sample SAMN11008799, study PRJNA524170) | human gut metagenome | isolation source: fecal sample from pouch patient p41 | place: Israel: Tel-Aviv | reverse complement strand
GCAGCCATGGCCGCCAAACGCAACAACCGCTGGTACCCGAAGTTCCACATCGCATCCAACGGCGGTTGGATCAACGATCCGAACGGCCTGTGCTTCTATAAGGGCCGCTGGCACGTGTTCTACCAGCTGCACCCGTACGGCCCCCAGTGGGGTCCGATGCACTGGGGGCACGTCTCCTCCACCGACATGCTCAACTGGAAACGTGAGCCAATCATGTTCGCCCCGACCCTTGAAGAGGAGAAGGATGGCGTATTCTCCGGTTCCGCAGTAATCGGCGACGACGGCGAACTCAAGTTCTACTACACCGGCCACCGTTGGTCCAACGGCGTCGACAACACTGGCGGCGACTGGCAGGTGCAGATGATCGCCGAGCCGGATAACGACGAGCTGACCAGCGCCACCAAGCGCGGCATGATCATTGACTGCCCGCTCGACAAGGTGGATCACCACTACCGCGATCCGAAGGTGTGGAAGACCGGCGACAAGTGGTACATGACCTTCGGTGTTTCCTCCGCTGAAAAGCGCGGCCAGATGTGGCTGTTCTCCTCCGATGACATGGTTCGTTGGACCTACGAGCGCGTGCTGTTCGAACACCCGGATCCGAACGTCTTCATGCTTGAATGCCCGGACTTCTTCCCGATCAAGAACGCCGAAGGCAACGAGAAGTGGGTTATCGGCTTCTCTGCCATGGGCACCAAGGCTTCCGGCTTTATGAACCGCAACGTTTCCAACGCCGGCTACATGATCGGCACGTGGACGCCGGGCGAGGCGTTCCAGCCGGAAACTGAGTTCCGCCTGTGGGATTGCGGCCACAACTATTATGCTCCGCAGTCGTTCAACGACGGCGAACGCCAGATCGTATACGGCTGGATGAGCCCGTTCGTTGAGCCGATTCCGATGCAGAATGACGGCTGGTGCGGCAACATGACCCTTCCGCGTGAGATCACGCTGGGTGCCGACGGCGATCTGCACACCGCTCCGGTTGCCGAGATGGATGGCTTGCGCGAAAACACCACCGATTTCGGCACAATCTCACTTGGTGTCAATGGCGAGCAGACCATTGCTGATGATGCTGGAGGCGTTGAAATCGAAATGACCATCGATCTCAACGCCTCCACTGCGGAACGTGCTGGTCTGAAGATTCATGCGACTGAAGATGGCGCTTACACGTACGTGGCGTTCGACGATCAAATCGGTCGTGTGGTAATCGACCGTCAGGCCGCAGCCCAAGGTGATCGCGGCTACCGTACCGCCCCGCTTTCCGCCGAGGAACTGGCTTCCGGTGAACTCAAGCTGCGCGTGTTTGTGGATCGCGGCTGCGTGGAAGTGTATGTGAACGACGGCCGCCAGGCCATGAGCTCTTTCAGCTACGCTTCCGAAGGCCCGCGCGCCATCAAGCTTGTTGCCGAATCCGGCACGCTCGAGATCAAGTCCCTGAAGCTCCACACCATGAAATCCATCGGACTGGAGTGAAGCTGTTCCAGGGCAGTAGCAAGGGGTAAATAGTAAGGTGGGTTCCGTGTCAGGCAAGATGCGGAACCCACCTTGCGTTATGCCGCAAGTTGTGCCTTACGTTTTGGTTTGAAGATCGATTTTCGTTTCAGAACGTGGTTTAGGGAGTGCTTTATACTGGCACCCCGGTAATGAACTTTTCTGACCGGAACGTGGGCAGGCTCCTCACCTTACTGATTTCTCGCCACCGGTCACGTGCGCGCCCACTATGGCGCAGAAAGCAAGGTGAACGATGGCGGTTTCGCACGTTCAACACATACACTCTGAACATGCTCAGTCAGTAATCTCACGATATTTCTCCACTGTTTTGAACATCTGCAGGCGCAGCATTCCCACAGTCATCGCGGTAGTGTTGCTATTGGCGGTTTGGGAGACGTGGGTTCGTATCGGCAATGTGCCCAGCACTATGATTGCCGCGCCGAGCGAAATCGCGCAGGCCACCGTCGAAACCTGGTCGACGTTATGGCCCGCCACCCAAGTTACCCTGATTGAAGGCACCGTCGGTTTTCTGTTCGCAGTACTGTTCGGCATTCTTATCGGCATATTGTTGTACTGTTCGCGCATTGCGAACGCAGCCTTGTTCCCGTTACTTTCGGCCGCGCAAACCATGCCGCTGATTTCCATCGCTCCCCTGTTCTTGATTTGGTTCGGTTTTGAAATTTCCGGAAAAATCGTGATCGTAACAGTATTCGGCTTATTCCCGATTGCAGTGCAGACGATTCGCGGTCTAGAAGCGGTCCCCCAGTTTTATTCGGATGTTGCGCTGACTTGTGGTGCCACGAAAACGTGGACACTGTGGTATGTGAAGTTGCGTGTTGCCGCTCGTCAGATTTATGGCGGTATCCGCGTTTCCGGCGCATACATTTTCGCCACTGCTGCCACCGCAGAATATTTGGGTGCACGCAAGGGTCTTGGCATTTGGCTGCAGGCCGCCTACAACTCGTTCCGTACGCCGTTGATTTTTTCGGCGACGCTTGTCATCATCATCATCACCGGCATTTTGATGTGCCTAGTGAATCTCAGCGAACGCGTGCTGCTCGGCCCTACCAGCGATGACGAGGATCCAGACGCCCAGCAGTGAGCGCAAGCCAAATGGTTGTCGATTTGGATGGAATCAGGACGGAGGCCGTCCAAATCGACAGTCATTTGCAGCAAACAGCATCCGAACGTTCGTCCTGCCACGTCAGTGCACACCGTATAATGAAACTCGCTGTTTAGCCAATGTGTGGCAAACCGGCAATGTTCCATGTCTCCCAAACGAGACGCCACAAGGAACGCCGGGGGCATTGGACGAGCGGGGGCCTTAGGCCCTTCGTATCGTTTTCTGCCCGAACCCCGCCCGCAGCGCAATCCCTAGAAAACGGTAGAGAAGCAAGATTCAAGGGAAATCGCAAGGTATGAAGAACAGCATCTTCAGCAAAGCAATCACGATCCTCGGCGCGATCGCCATGCTATTCAGCGTCGCCGCATGCGGGCAAAGCAACGACTCCACGAAGGCCACAACCGACAGCAACGGTCTGAAAAAAGTGACGTTCATGCTCTCTTGGGCGCCCGACACCAATCATATCGGCGTGTACGTAGCCAAAAACAAGGGCTACTTCAAGCAGGCTGGGCTTGACGTGGACATCGTTGCCGTGGCACAGGCCGGCGCCGAACAGGCCGTGAACAACGGCATGGCCGACTTCGCCCTATCCAACCTCACCAATGTGGGCACATACACGCTGAAAGGCGCAAAAATCAAGCAGGTGCTGCAGGTACAACAGAAACCAAGCGCCATCTGGTGCTCGCTTGCATCGAACACTTCGATCAAGTCTCCGAAGGACTTCGACGGCAAGACTTTCGCCACGTTCGGCTCGAACGAATCCGACGCGGTGATCCGCCGCATGATCCAGACCGATGGCGGCAAGGGCACGTTCGACAAAGTGACGGTCGGCACATCCACGTTCCAGACGCTGTCGAGCGGCAAAGCCGATTTCGGCGGATTCTACGCCACTTGGGAAGGCGTGCAAGCAGATATGTACGGTCCGAAACTCAATTGCTTCACCGAACCCGATTACGGCGTGCCGGGCAATGCGGACACCATCGGCATCATCACCAACACCAAAACCATCTCCTCCAATCCGGATCTGGTAAGGAAGTTCACGCAGGCTGCCAAAAAAGGATACGAATACGCCTACTCGCACCCGGACGATGCCGCTGAAATCCTTGTGAAGGAAGCTCCCGACGCGAATCTCAAGCCGGCTTTCGTCAAGAAGAGCATGAAGACCATCGTGGATGGCCAGTATTGGGGCGATCCAGCCAAGATCAATGATGGCTCGTTCGTGTTCGGCACCAACGACACGAAGGGGGCACAGCGATACTTTGATTTCATCGCCGAAGAAAATGCCTACACCGACTCGCATGGCAAAGTGGTGCATACCGCTCCGCAAGCCAAGGATCTTGCCACCGACGAATTCCTGAAATAATCGGGTTTGAACGAGTAGGTTTGTAACCCGTTTATGTGCGAATAATCGAAATATTGGAATACGGCATCCTGCATTTTTATTTCATGTCCAACACTGCTTGCTCAGTATGGGTTGAACATGGTTTGTGGGATGCCGCACCATTATGCGTTGCATTTGGCTTCATTGCACGAGTTTGATTAAATACAAATATGACACGACTGATTCTTGATGTGGACACCGGTATCGACGATGCGCTGGCGTTAGCATATCTTGCGACGTTCGACACTGTTGATGTGCTCGGCGTGATCGGCACGTACGGCAACGTTTCCGTCGACACTGCGGTTCGCAATACTTCGTATGTGCTGGAACGGTTGGGGTTTCGGCACATTCCAGTGATACGTGGATCGTCGCATCCTTCATGGGCTCGGTGTTTCATTCCGGATGCAGGTTGTGCACAGTTTCACGGCACGGATGGATTGGGAGGATTCGGCCCGGCTCGCGATAGGTCGTCTTCGAATACTGCTTTTCCAGATATTTTTTCGGATAATTCCGGTTCTGATACTGTTTTTTCTCTCGATTACCGTAGTCTGATTTCCGTTGGCGGATATGCGTTGGATGACGTTCATGCGAATCCTGCGGTTGATTCGTTTGAATTGTCACTTACTACGGATTCGGCTTCTTCTATTCATGCTGATGATTCTTCCGCCGATTCGGTTTCCGAAGGCGTGCGGTTCATTATTGATCAGGTTCGCGCTTATGGTTTCGACGTCACTGTGGTTGCGACTGGTCCGCTGACCGATATTGATGCTGCGATCGCGGCCGCACCGGATATTGCCGGCAAACTCAAACTGGTGATGATGGGTGGCACGTTGACGCAGGAAGGCAACTGTTGGGATCTGACTGCGGAAACGAACATCATTCAGGATCCGGAAGCCGCGGATCGCGTGTTCCATTCCGGTGCCGACATCACCATGGTCGGCTTGGACGTAACGCATCAATGCCTGATGGGTTCCGATGCGACCTGTACTTGGCGTGAAGCAGCGAATGCTGACACACTTGGTGGTTCAGCAGGTAATTCGAATGCAGCTTCAGCTCGAACCGCGAGTTCAGACTCAAGCCCATCTGCTTCCGATGTGCGCGTATTTCTCGCTGACATGGCTGATTTTTCCATTGCCGCGAATTATAAAGCCGATGCGCGCCTGTTTTCTCAAGGCATGCCTTTGCATGATCCGCTGGCCGCAGCCGTCGCCGTGGATCCGTCACTAGTGACCTGCATTAATCTGCCAATGAAAGTCGAACTCGAAACCGGCGATTTTCACGGCACGCGAGGCCGAACCATCGGCGATCCTGCCGGCTTAATCGACCCCAATGCCCCTCGCATCCACGTGGCCCTTCAAGTCGATTCCCACCGTTTCGTCTCCGACTTCACCACCCGCATCAAGTCTCTGCAGTTAATACACTGTGGGAAGAGCCTTATACTCTCCCCACAGTGAACGCGATCAATTAGGCAAAAACTACTTTTTGACGCCACCGAAACGACGGTCACGGTGAATGTAGTGGTCGATCGAACGCCATAGCACGTCTCGACCGCAATCGGGGAACAGTTCCGGCACGAAATCAAGTTCGGCATATGCTGCTTCCCACGGCAGGAAGTTCGACGTGCGCTGTTCGCCGGAAGTACGAATCACCAAATCGCAATCAGGGATATCAGGATTGTACAGGTGTTCGGAAATCATTTTTTCCGTTACGCGATCGCCGGAAATCTTTCCATCACGCACTTCTTTTGCGATTGCCGCGCAAGCATCCGCGATTTCGGCACGTCCACCGTAATTCAGGCAGAACACCACGTCGATGGTCGTGTTGTTTTTGGTACGTTCCTGCGCTTTTTCCAATTCGTCGATAACGGATTTCCATAGTTTCGGACGGCGACCGGACCAGCGCACGCGCACGCCCCACTCGTTCATCTGCTCCACACGACGGTGGATAATGTCACGCGAGAAGCCCATTAGGAAGCGCACTTCCTGCGGGGAACGCTTCCAGTTCTCCGTGGAGAACGTATACAGCGACAGGTAGCGCACACCGGCTTCGATGGCACCTGCGATGGTGTCGAACACCACCGGTTCGGCAGCCTGATGCCCGTCGGTGCGAATCAGCCCACGCTGCTGCGCCCAACGACCATTGCCGTCCATAATCACGCCGATATGGCGTGGAACCTTGTTCTTCGGAAAATCAGGAATAATCGACGGGTCAGAAAATGGTGCCGCCGGAATGTCAAGGGACTTGTAATCCACGTTCTCAAAAGCCATACCCGCTAATCTAGCAAGCGCATGGAACGAATCGGACGTTCCAAATAGTATTCACCCCATTTTTCCACCATTTGGCGGGTTTCCGAAAACAACGCCGTGCCGTCCAGCTCTCCCCAATCGCCATCTACAAGCGCCTGCAACTGGCAGATCGCATTCCACGAAACGTCAAACGATTCACGAATATGATCGGTCGAACACATCAGTCCGCCCGCGGAAATCGAGAAAAACCATGTACGATCAGCAGAAATCGGATCCCCGCACACCACGCAGGCACGCAAACGCGGCGTCCAACCAGCGATCGCAAGAGCACGCATCACGTAGGAATCGCCAATCGCAGCAGCCTCATGCGCATGCTTAGAAAGAGCATTCAATGCTCCCAACACCAGCCGATACTGCGCCACGGAACGCTCATGCTCCGTCACCACCAGCTTGTCAGCGGTTTCGCAAATCACATTCGCTGCGGTATACGCCTTGAAATCGGTGCAGATGTCTCTCGCATACGCCGACACCGACTCGGCTTGGGAAATCACATCAAGCGAACGCCCCTCCGCAATAAGCAACGAGACACGCATGAAAGGCTCCAAACGACCTCCGAAACGCGATTTGGTTCGGCGCACACCTTTGGCGACGGCACGGATTTTGCCATGGTCGCGTGTCAGCAAAGTGACGATACGATCAGCTTCGCCAAGTTTGACGGTGCGCAAGACCACGCCCTCGTCCTGATACAGCGGCATTCACACATCTCCTTCGCCTCGCCTTGTTTTCCCAACGGAACTATCTATACTTTCCGCACATTCTCGCGCCAGCCGCACTCTCCCGCGATATCAGTAAATAAACAATCCCCAGAACGCGAACACCAACAGCACATACAGCATGGTGACCGCCGTAATCCAAAACATCACACGTCCGAATCGCGTCGACGCGAGCACCGGCTGGCGACCACTCACAATCGCGCCTATAGCCCCCTTACGCGGTGGCCATTGTGCAAGACCACGATTCGTCGCTTCCTCGATAAGACGCATGAACACGCGGGACCACGCCCACACCACAACAATGCACACCATTTGAATAACCGGCCAACTCCAATACATCATGCCTGGATTCTCGGCGGGAGCGCCACCCCACGCTAGCTTGACCACGCCCATAATCACTTCGCCCAATCCTGCACTAAACAGCACAAAAGTGGCCATGGTGGCAACGGCAAGCGTAATCAACGCGTTTTTGAACACAGGTCTCAGCCCCAACACATATCGGCGTCGATGTGCACGCGCCCAAATCTTACGTACGAGCACAATCAACCACAGCACGCCGATCACCAGTAGCAACAGCACCATGCTGGCATGCAACACCACCAGATAGATGGTCAGTCCACTATTCGCCCGCAATTCCAGCGGCACCGCGATCGACTGGTACAGGTTGGTGCCGGCCACACGTTCGCTGGTCTGCTCCAGTCCTTGCGTGGTACCGACGGCCCAACTGATCACATCATCCACGTAGGCATCGGCGAACGGAGTGCCGCTGTTGGATTCGTCGCCGAGCCGGAGCACATGGTTGGCGATCGGATATGTGCGCACGGTCACGTCCCAATTGCCCGCCTTATGCGCCATGTCGATGATTTTCTCTGTGCCTTCCACCTGCGCGGTCATCACATCTTTGGTGCCGTACGCCACAAGCGTGGGAATGGAATAGGCTTGGGGATTCAACGTGTCGAGGTCGAGATTGGTCAGGCCGAACAATTCCGCATCGATGTTGAACGCGCGGCGCACAATGGACTGGTATCCATCATGTGCTCCGACCAGCGCGAAATCCTGCGCCGCAAGGAATCCCAACGAATATCGTGGCGAATACACCATTGGGCTCAACAACACTTGGAACGCCACATCAGGATCTCGCCCAAGCAGATATGAGGAAATCCATGTGCCTTCGGAAGTCGCGTAAATGCCAACATTCGAAGCGTCAACGTTGTCGAGATCACGCAACATGTTGATGACCTGATCGTAGATGGCTGCGGAGCCTGGATAGTCACGAGTCGCATCGTTGGTGGACCACACCGGCTTGTCAAGCACGGCCGTCACAAAACCCGCGGATGAGAGCGCAAACGCCATGTCTCCGAAGGAGTTGTCGCATGTGCCATAGCCTGCTCCATGCATGAACACCACGCCAGGCCGATTATTTCCTGCGCCTTTCGGCTCACGGATCAACACTTTGATATGTTGGATTTCACCGGTTGACGGTTGTTTGGCATCGATGGTGACATATCGTTGCGTCACTTCGTAATCGCCTTGTTTGGCAAGGGTTTTGCCTGAAGGATTGTCGAAGATCACGGACGTGTCGGAAGCCAACGTTTCGATGGTTTGCCCGGTCGGCTCGTAATTCCATGATGATGCCGTCAGATTGGATACCGATACCAGAATGCCCAACAATATGATGAAAATGGGCAGACTGACCATCAGTCGTTTGCTTCTCGTCCACTGGCTGGATTGGATTTCCCCGCTGGACATGACTGATTGATGTTCCTGATCTGACACGCCGTTCATTGTACCGGCCCCAGCTGAAATGACAATCAACAGCCAGCGAAAATCAGCAGGCGGTCGATCACAATCTGTAATCGACCGCCTGTAACCAACGAATCAGCAATTACCCTGTGCCACCGGCACCACTACAGGACCGGTAGCATTGACTGGCACCTGCCCGTCCGCTTCCATCTGTGCGGCAATTTCCTGCGCTTTGGCCAGCAACGTTTCCACAATCTGATCTTCGGGAACGGTCTGAATAACCTTGCCCTTGATGAAAATCTGCCCCTTGCCGTTGCCGGATGCCACACCCAGATCGGCTTCACGTGCCTCACCTGGACCGTTCACGATACAACCCATCACGGCCACACGAATCGGCGCGGTCACGTCCTTCAATCCTTCGGTCACGGCATTAGCCAGCTGAATCACGTCAACCTGGGAACGGCCGCAGCTCGGGCAGGATATAATATCAAACTTACGCGGGCGCAATCCCATGTATTCCAGCAGTTTGCAGCCGACTTTCACTTCTTCGACGGGCGGTGCGGACAGTGAAACACGAATCGTATCTCCAATACCTTCAGCCAGCAGCGCACCAAATGCAAGACAGCTTTTGATCGTACCCTGCCATGCGGGACCCGCCTCGGTAACGCCGAGATGCAGCGGCCAGTCGCCTTTGGACGCGAGCAGACGGTACGTCTCCACCATGGTGATCACATCATGATGTTTGACGGAAATCTTGAAATCATGGAAGCCGACGTCTTCAAACATGCGCGCTTCCTTCATGGCAGACGCAACCAACGCTTCCGGCGTCGGACCGCCATATTTCGCATACAGTTCCTTATCGAGCGAGCCCGCGTTCACGCCGATGCGCAACGAAATGCCCGCATCAGTGGCGGCCTTGCAGATGGAGGGACCAACCTCATCGAATTTGCGAATGTTGCCCGGATTCACGCGCACCGCGGCACAGCCCGCATCAATAGCCTGAAACACGTATTTGCTTTGAAAATGAATATCGGCGATTACCGGGATCGGCGATTTCTTCACGATTTCCGGCAGCGCGTTGGCATCATCCTGGTTTGGCACGGCCACGCGCACGATGTCGCATCCGGCTGCGGTCAGTTGGGCAATCTGCTGCAATGTTGCGGGCACATTAGCGGTCAGCGTGTTGGTCATGGATTGCACCGAAATTGGCGCTCCCCCACCTACCGGCACCGATCCGACCATGATTCGGCGGGACTTGCGGCGCGGATGCAATGGGCTTTCGCTAATGGCTGCCTCACCGGTTTTACGGAACGGCTTTTCGATTTCTGGCATACGTCAAATCCTTGCAATAACAAGGCTCCCAACACGGGGAGCCTTGCGTCACTCACGTTTCGTTTGTTTGTCTTGTTTCGTTTTCCGTTACTTGTTTATCAGGTTGTCGGCACGATGGCGGGCTTCAAGCTCGAGTTGGCTCATTTCCTCCACGGAAGCGAACAACGGATTGCCACGCAGCTCCGCGTCCATTTCGTCCAACACTTCCCTGACGGTATCGACAATGCCGAGATACGGCAGACGATGTTCAAGGAAAGCATGGACGGCCTGTTCGTTGGCAGCGTTCAACACGGCCGTATGCTTTTCGGAAGCTTCCAGGCAGTGTCGAGCCAAGCTCACCGCGGGGAACGCCTCATCGTCGAGCGGTTCGAACGTCCAAGTCGCGGCTTTTGTCCAATCGCATGCCGCCGCGATATTGCCAAGTCGTTCCGGAGCGGACAGTCCAAGCGCGATCGGCAGGCGCATATCAGGCGGCGAAGCCTGCGCAATGGTGGCACCGTCGCGGAATTCCACCATGGAGTGCACGATAGACTGCGGATGCACGGTCACGTCAATGCGGCTCGGAGGCATGTCGAACAGACGACTCGCCTCAATGACTTCAAGTCCCTTGTTCATCAGTGTGGACGAGTTGATGGTCACCACCGGACCCATATTCCAAGTGGGGTGGTTCAACGCCTGTTCCGGTGTGATATCGGCCATCTGCTCGCGTTTCCAACCGCGGAACGGCCCGCCCGAAGCGGTGACAACCAGCTTCGACACTTCACCGTGCGTTCCTGAACGCAACGACTGCCAGATGGCGGAATGTTCGGAATCGACCGGATTGATCTGCTGGGCACGCACTTGCGCGTCGAACAGCAAATGCCCACCGGCCACTACGGATTCCTTGTTGGCGAGTGCCAACTGCGATCCTACCTGCAGCGCCGCGATGGAAGGCTCAAGTCCAATGGATCCGGTGATGCCGTTCAATACCACGTCGGCTCCGGATCCGGCCATGGCGACCACGGCTTCCGGTCCGGCTGTGATCTCCACATTGCCTGCGTCAGCTTGTTCTAATGCCTCACGTAGTGCTTTTGCCGCACTTTCTTTGAAAACAGCGACTTTTGAGACATGGAATCGTGCCGCCTGTTGGGCCAGAAGTTCCACGTGGGAGCCACCTGCAGCAAGCCCGACCACATCGAAGCGGTCGAGATGGCGGGAGATGACGTCAAGGCCTTGAGTGCCGATGGATCCGGTGGATCCGAGAATGACTACGGTTGAAGTTTGCATGGGTTATGCGTGTGCTCCGTATTGTTTTTTCTCATGTGAACGTGAAAACAGGCTGACGGTCACGCCAGCCTGTTCAATGCGATTGCTTAGTCAAAAGAGGGGAACGACAGGTCGGGAATATCGACATCCAGATTGCTGTTGGTCGGTCCGAACATCGGATTGGTTGCCGGCTTGGTTTCGTTCTTCTTCTCTTCCACTGTCGGCTTCGCCGGTTCAACGGGAGTTGCCGTTGTCGAGTGATCTGCGGAGGTTGCTGGTTCCGGTGTAAAGGAGGGTGGGACGGTCGGCACGGTTCCGAGATTGATCGATTCGGTATTAACCTGCGGAAGGTTCGGCGTCGACAGGCTTGGCATGCGCGGGGTAAACGTGTCTTCGGCCGGATCGGGAGCGTCGATGTTCTGAGCCATCTGCGCCAAGGCAGCCAACGAAGAATCGGGAGCGATGTTGATGCCGTGAGACTCTTCTGGCTGATGCACGACCGGAGTGTCTGGAATCACAGGAGCCGCAGGCGCGGACGGAGCATCATAGCTCGGCGTGCCATCATCGGAAAGCGGATTGAACGCTTCGGTTTCCGTTCCTGCGGAAGATGGCTCCTCGGCAACCGCATTGGACGCTTTGAACAGGTGTGCCAGCGACTGTTCCGGAGCCGCTGGAACAACCGGAGCAGCTTGAGGTTCCGGCGTTACAGGAGCTGCCGGAGTTACCGGAGCCGGCGGGGTGCTGATGGTTGGCTGGAACACAGGAGGAACCACAGGAGCATGCGTCGGCGCAGCGGTCTGTGAGGCCGGAATGCTCACCGGGGACGTTGCAGGCGTGGTAAAAATCTCACGTTCCGCCTTATTCAAAGCGTCGAAGGAGTCAGTGCTGTTTTGAACCTGAGCGGGCTGCGCAATAGGTTCTGCAGAAATGGCTGGAACGGCGAATAGCGGCGAAACCACCTGCGTCTCTTGGGATGCCAGACTGGTTGCGGACGGATTTACTGCGGCCATCGCGCTTTCGGAGGGCTCGCCCACGAAGTCGGCCACACGCGCATAGGATTCGAGTCTGGTCAGCAGCTGCACGCATTCGTTCAGGTAATAATCCACCTGACGCTCGTCATATCCACGCTTGCCCTTGCGTTGGGTGAAGATCACATTCGCCACGGTCTGGGAGTTCAGATCGATAAGCTTCTTGGCATCGTCTTCCGACACTTCCTCCACGCCGAGTTCGCCAGCGGCCTTCGTCAGGCACTGATCGACGATGCGATCCACCTGCTTGCGGTCATAGCTCGGGTCTTTGCCTTCTCCCGGCTTGAAACGTTCGCCGTGCTCACGTTTGGAGTGGGCGTCAAGCTGACTGAACAGGGTTTCGGTCTGTGCCTTCCACGCCACGCGGCCATGCTGCGAGATCTCCCATGTGGTCTGCTTGTCTACCACGGCACGCTCCAGCCGGGCAAGGGCCGCGTCCACCTGAGCGATCACGTAACCGCCCTTGACCAAATCGAAAGAAACATTTTGAATATCATGCTGGGTGAGTTGCGCTCCCTCACCTTCGTATAGCATGTGCGCACGCTCAAGAAAAGCGTCCACCTGTTCGGAATCGTACCCCCACTTGCGCTTCGAAGTACGAGCGATCCCCGATGCGTTCCTCTCGGATTCAGGTTCCTGCGCCATTGGCTATCGACCTCCTACTGCACTACTCAACGCAACTACTCTACGTGATTGATTCGACGCCTGCCTCTTTCGTGTAGAAAAATCAGTGAATCGACACTCAAATCGCACCGTTTTTTCACGCATTCGCCATGGGAGGAACCTCTTATCCGGCAACGCGACACACGTTGAGACTGTCGCTGGCAACGAATACTGTACAGTAGAGCTTTGCGGGCGATTAGCTCAGTTGGTTAGAGCGCCACCTTTACACGGTGGATGTCGGGGGTTCGAGTCCCTCATCGCCCACCTTTCGCAATGCTTCGAATATCAACGTTTTCAAGTCTTTCAGCATTATCTCATGCTCTCGTGCCCACGTTTTGTCCACATCTCGCACAATCACCTGTACCGCCGAATCGATTACACGCGCTACATCGTCTAGGTCCGAGTCGAACAGGTCGGCGTAGACATCCAATGTCATCACCGCACTCTTGTGCCCCAGCATACACCGCGATGGACGCGACAGTGTGGAGCAGATCGCGTGGCGGCAGCGGCTCCACTCCGGCGCGGTGTCTACCACTGGCACGCCGCCATCATCGTCGCAACCGACATCGTCTCCGCCGCCTGCGGCCGGTACGCCGGGAGGAAATGAGATGACCGCACGCTACCTCAGCCTCAAGGAGGTCGCAAAACAGCTCGGGGTGACCAACGCCGCGGCCTACAGGCTGCCCGAGCCGGACGCGCTCATCGAATCCACCCACGGATGGAAACCCGAAACCATCGACGCATGGAGCAAGGCATGCCCCGGCCGCGGCGTCGTCGGCGGCAGTAGCAGCCCACGCAAGCACAAGACCGAATAACAAGAAAACGCCCTTCTTCCAACCATGCGGTTGGAAGAAGGGCTATATCCAAGTTTTGAGACAGGTCCGACATCCATTCTACCTAGTCAATCGAGTCTCGGAGGAATGATTCTGCACCCGTCAAGCCGTCGGAGGACGGAGCCGGCGACCCTGACGCTACGGCTCATAATGCTGATGCTGCGCAGCGTACGAGCGGCATACACTCCCGCATCAGGATCGACCGGTTGCTCATCGGACGCCGTGATTCCAGCACACCACAGTTCCGAGCCAAAAAAGAAATCATAATCACGCGAGGCCGATTCGACCATCCCTTCGATACCGTCCGGACTTTCGAGAAGTCTCGGCAGGACAGACAACTTGTCACGCGTGATGCCGACGTTATGACCATGCACCGGTTTTAATTCCTTCGTCCTACCGTCAATCAACGCATCGAAGAATACCTCAGATTTGACAACCCGCCCTCCGGAACGGTACATGCGCTGCGGGACGGTGCAATCCAATCCACATAGGTGCATGAAGTGCCGCTTTCTCCAGCACACGTCTAATGAGACTCCACCGAAATCCAGGATCATGTGACGGTCAAGAAAATTCTGTTGATAAATCCTCGCCAAAGGGATAATGGAATCGACGACGTCCGACGCGTCTTTTCGCACCGCCACCACCCTCTCAAAAAATAAAAAGCCGGAAAGGCGCGAACTTCCCTTCCGGCCCCGCATTGGGAATCCATGTTTATATTGCCCTCTGCTCGGCGACCCGGCTCGCAACGGGTCTACGGGGAACTCGGTCCTAAGACCGCTTTGCCCGCCCCCAGGGCTAGACGCTCCTAACGTGGCCGACGACGACAACGGCATGAACGCCACGGCAGAAGACTCCTGCGCGGTAAAGCTTTAGCTTCGGCCCAGCCTCCCGGACGGAAGAAGGGCATGGGTTAAAGCCGTACCTTTACTATATCCACGAATACGACAAAGTCCAAAACACCAATATGCCAAACGCGAAAACGCCCCTCCTCCAGCCTTGAACTGCGCCCCGGAAGTTGGACGTGGTTTATTAATGGTACCTGATTAGGCTGTGAGGGACATGTTCCGGAATTCCTCCGGGGTGTGTCCCTCCAGTCGTATCTGGCGTCGTCTGGTGTTCCAGTG
>SKEW01001352.1_pt1 | contig 15015 bp, 7 predicted proteins | sample 4841441 | NCBI WGS metagenome assembly SKEW01 (sample SAMN11008799, study PRJNA524170) | human gut metagenome | isolation source: fecal sample from pouch patient p41 | place: Israel: Tel-Aviv | reverse complement strand
GGTATATACAGGGAATACTATCTGTATATAAGTCCGGCCTTTGACATTGCTCTGTGCAGGCTTGTAGTATCCAGACAAGAGCCATCATAAAAAGAATATAGGTAGTTTTCATATCAGTGCAGATTAGTTCTTAATGATTTTATCTCCATAGGGACTGATGAAGTTCAGATAGTACCAATAGGTGTTTCCAAACTCCGATTTCAGTCTCTGCATTTCTCTGTTTTTATACAGGCTGTAATACCTTTGGAATCTCTTTTCCGTCTTTTCGCTGACGTTGAATCCTGATTCGGAGAACGTTTCCCCATCTACTCCCAATTTGTATATATAGAGTGCTTCTTCGTATGCGGGTGGCATTTGCGGATATTTAAAGTGCCTGATAAACTTTAGGTTATCCACAAAGCGTACTACGTTATTGCTCAGCAGGAGGTCACTCATCAGGTATTCAAAAGCCATTCTGTTTGTCGTATCCTGCTCACACAGATACTGTAATTCGGGTCCTATATTGATGACGTTTGCAAATCGTGCGGGATGTTCTTTCTTGTTTTCAAGTGCCATGCGCAGTCCCGGTACACTGCCTGCATGAAGCTGTTTTTCCAATTCTTCGGCATCTTTCTTATAGAAGAGAGACTGCTTCAGGAGATTGATGAATCGTTGTGCCACTTCAGGCCTTTTGTTTGCTATGTTGTATCGCGCCAGGTTAAGCAAATGGGGTGCCGTTTCTCCCCATACTACCATTGCTTCGGATTCCCACCGCTGTGCTTCGTTGATGTATCCTAAGTCTTCATATATAAAATGTCCGTACTCACTCTCACGGCTATCGCTGTTCCATGGGAAGTATAGTGCCTTGACTCCCAGTTTTTGTGGGTAATCGAATAATTGATAAGGCAATTTCCCCGTATGGTACAGAGCCAGATTGTGAAAGTAGGAGATCAGCTGGTTAGTTCTTCCCGAGTTGATATATTTTTCGGTTTGCGTCAGTGTATTGTCCCAATTCTTTTCTTTTACGCTCTTTTCTGCCATTAACATTCGGTGTTCACTTATGTTATAGTTTTGGACAAAAAAGTAAAATGAAGAACTTACGTAAATTGCTATTAGTAAGCTGTATATTAAAATACTGTACTTGTTGTAGGGTAGGAGTGGAGAATAAATTTTTCGGATAAAAGACCATGGACGAACTGTGATTTGATGAAAAAGGCTCATGATCAGAAGTCCCAGGAAGATAGCGATGATTGGTGTTAATGAATGGTCGACAGCCATTGAATAGAGGAACAAATATATAGAAGGTATTAGTGATAACAGTAGCAGATCATTGTGGCCTGTAATTTTTTTTATGGCATCGTTAGTCAGTAAGTATATGAGGGCTAAAATTCCTGCAAGTAAAATGCTGCCTATAGTAGGTATGTGAAAAAACTGTATAATAAATACTGTCAGATAACTCATCCATCCTTGTGACTGGATATGTTGTAGAAAAAAAGTTTTGGAAGATAGAAAAAGATGATGTTGTTCTTGATAATAAATCACATGTGATAACACACTCTGATAACAGAGAAAATAAATAAAGAAAAGAAAAATGAAGAGGATGTAAGGGAAGTACTTTCTCATGATAAGTGCTGCTTAAATATGGGAAAATTCACGGACCCTATAACATTTAAATGTAGAGAGTCCGTGAATTTTTGTGTTAGATATTAATATCCCGGATTTTGAGTTAACTTGGGATTTAAATCAATTTCAGATTGAGGAATCGGGTAGATATAATTATGGTCTTCATATCTACTACCGGCCAGTTTAACATTGTCACCCTCGTACAGAACGCATACCTTTCCGCCATCTTTGGAATCAGCATTAATCGGATCGTCTACCATTTTGTATTTAATGCCAAGGAATGGTGCATTCAATACATCTTTAGCGATGCCCCAACGGCGAATATCCCATTGACGCTTTCCTCCTTCAAGAGCAAACTCAACGCGCCATTCATTACGTATACGCTGACGAAGATCATCTTGAGTAGCACAGTAAGTCGGCTTGGTTGCATCTGTCTTTTGTAATTCCGGCATACCTACACGGCGACGTATCTGATTAACAGCTTCAAAAGCTAAATCGTCCAGTGGTGAGACTTCATTTTTGGCCTCAGCATAGGTTAACAGAACTTCTGCATAACGGATCGTTACCCAATCTTTTCCCATTTCCCAACCTGCTGATTGAGGGTCAATACTTGGGTCAAGCCATTTCTGTTGATAGTATCCTGTTGCTGTGGCATCACCGTGTTGTGCAATACCGGTACTTCCGCTTGATTTTAGTGGCGCTACTTTGATTGTCACGCCATACATTTCCTCACCATCGTGTAGAATGTTAACCTCTAAACGAGGGTCACGGTTAGCGAATGGATTTTTTTCTGAATAAATCTTAGATTTGCTGATCGGAGCTCCTTCACTATCTTCGAATGCATCTACCAGACTTTGAGTCGGATTCAAACCACCCCAACCTTTTGTCGGAAAACATTCCCATCCAATTAGGTAGTTTGTTTTATCAGGTGCGTTGTACTGTACTGCAAGAATAATTTCTTCACAACCGTCTGTCTTTTCCCAAAATAATTCTTGGTACTTTCCTGTGTTTTCTTTGTCATATAGATCATATTTATTTAGATCCATAACAGACTTTGCGGCTGCAGCCGCTGTTTCCCAATTGCCAAAATACAAAGCTGCTCTTGCTTTCATTGCCATAGCGGCACCTTTGGTTATGCGTCCCCACTGTGTAGCCGGCCATTCTTCTGGCAAGTAGCTGATAGCTTTATCAAAGTCGGCCATAACTTTGGTATATATTTCATCTTTAGGTGTGCGGGTAATATCCTCTACATCAGTTAACTTTAAAGGCTGGTCGATGTATGGAACGTCTCCGAATTGACGAATTAATCCAAAATAAATATAAGCTCTGAAGAAATGAGCTTGTCCGGCTATTGATTCTTTATCCGACTGAGATAATTCCATTTCTTCTAATTTCTGTAATACCAGGTTACATCTACGAATATATCCGTAATCACCGGACCACCCTTGGTCGGCAGGGTCGTATACGCCTTTGGACACGTTTCCATTAGCCCATTTGATACCATGTACTGCATTGTCTGAATTGATATCTTCATCTATGTCCCAAGTGGGAAGACATCTATAAATATCAGAAACAGCCATTTCTGCATCTGTTTTTGTTTTCCAGAAACTTCCGTCTGAAAGTTCTTCTGTTGGATAACGATCCAGAAAATCGCTACAAGAGGTAAATCCTGTTAGCATAATGGACGCTATAATATATAAAATTTTATTTTTCATATTTTGCTATATTATTTTATTTTAGAATGAAACTTTTAATCCGATTGAAACTTTTTTTACGTTTCCATAAGACCAACCACGTTCGTTACCTTCTTCTGGATCAATACCTTCCAGATCGCTGAACGTCAATAGATTCTCTCCGGCAACATAAAGCTTTGCTTTTTGAACACCCAGCTTGCTTAAGAAACTGTTAGGCAGATTGTATCCCAGAGAAATAGTTTTTAAACGTACATATGAGGCGTTTTGTAGCCAGAATGAAGAAGTTGTGAAGTTCGTTTGACTGTCTTTGGTGATTCTTGGGTAAGAAGCGTTGTGATGCTCTGGAGTCCAACGATCCAAATGTCTCTTCAGTGCATTAGCTCCGTTGTAAAATGCATAAGCTGCTTCGGCCATGTAGTAACCATCCACATCAAAAGCTCCCTGGAACATGGCAGAGAAATCAAAATCTTTATAGTATAAAGTCAGATTTAAGCCTGTAGTCCAGCTGGGGAAATTCTTACCAATGATTTGGCGGTCTCCGTCAGCGGTAATTTTGCCATCTCCATTCAAATCAAGGTATTTGATGTCTCCCAATTGTTCTTTGCCGGTGCGTTTCGGATAATTAGCTAATTCATCGTCAGTGTTAAAGTATCCATTGGCTACGTAACCATAATATGAACCAATTGGATTGCCTTCGATGTACCATAATTTATCATTTTTTGAATTAGCACCTTCCGTACCATTCATATCGATGATTTCATTTTTTACATATGCAATATTAAGGTTTACAGCATAACTCCAATCTTTGTTGATACGATTGTTATGCAATAAGTTCAAATCAAAACCAGTGTTTTCTACACTACCTGCATTTTGTGCAGGATCACTCATACCGATCACACCTTGTATAGGCATGTACAACAACATATCATTTGTTTTCTTCTTATAAACAGATAATTCGAATCCAAACATATTGTTTAGAAAACCGGCCTCTAATCCTAACTCATAATTTGTAACGGTTGCCCATTGTAAGTTGTTATTTACGTAACGGCTTTCGTAAGCGGTAGAATACAGGCTATTACCAAACATATATTTTTCGTAAGCATATGTCGGTATTGCCGGATAAATATCATCCGGATCTAATTCTTCGTTACCGGTTTTTCCCCATCCAAGACGCAGTTTCAAGTTGCTAATCCATGATACATTGTCTTTGATAAATGCTTCTTCCGAAATTCTCCATCCGGCAGAGATTGCTGGGAAAACACCCCAGCGATTATCTTTTGGAAAACGTGATGAGGCATCCGCACGTAAATTGGCTTCAAACAAGTACTTATTCATAAAGTCATACTGGACACGTCCAAAGTAGGATAGACGAGACATTTCATATCCACCGTCTTCATTTTTTTGTGAAGATGCATCCAGTGTATTCAATGATTCCGTTAATTCATTGTTGCCACCGCCCTTTCGAGAAGCTTTGGTAAATTTATAAATGTGTTCGAATGATTCAAAACCTCCCAGAACTGCTATTGAATGTTTACCGAAAGTTTTATTATAATTGGCTAATACCTGGCTTGTGTATCGGTTGTGATTATAATACTCGTCGTAACCTTCGCGAAGTCCTGAGTCGAAATTACCATAAGTGAAATGCTTTTTAAAGCCTTCTTGATTGGTGTAATCATGGCGAAGAGAAAATACTCCTTTAACGCTTAGTTCCGGTAAAATATTAATTTGTGCATAGGCAGTAGCATTTAATTGCTGTGCTGTACTACGGGTAAAACCGGATTGGTCTTGAATTGCTACCGGGTTATCTTTTCCTGAATAATTGAAAGAGCCGTCTTCAGCATATACCGGGTCTGTCGGATATGAACGACTCACACCCTGCGCTACTGTGACGTATCCCATCCAACCATCTTCTTTAATACCACGATATCCGGATGCATTAACACCTACAGAGACATACTTGTTAATATCTGAATTCAGACTCATACGTGCGTTATAGCGTTTATAGCTAATTTCATCTGTCAGACCTCCTTGGTTAGTATACCCGATGGAAGCATTATAAGTGGTCTTTTCAGAACCGCCGCTGATAGATAAATTATGCATTTGCTCAAAAGCACTCTTTTTGAACGCTTCATCGTACCAATTTGTACTGGGGTAAGTTCCATTACGATAATTCTCGATATCTTCATCCGTAAAAGGAAGTACTGCGTTCGGATTTTCGTTGTGAACAGCTTCATTGTATAGTATGGCATGTTCATAAGCATTGACATACTGACGCTTCACAACAGGAGAAGCCCATGAAACAATACCTGAGTAGTTTATATGCGTTTTCTCACCTTTCTTACCTTGTTTGGTAGTGATTACGATAACACCATTGGCTGCTTGTACACCATAGATGGCCGATGATGCAGCATCTTTCAATACTGTTAACGTTTCAATATCCGAAGGATCTATTGTATCCATGGTTCCCGGGACACCATCTACAATAACCAATGGGCTGGCAGCATTGATAGAATTCTTACCGCGGATGGTAATACTACCCGTTTGTGATCCCGGAGCACCCGAAGTTTGGATAGAAGTTACACCTGGAATTTGTCCGGCAAGTGCGGCAGACACACTGGCAACGGAACGAGACTCTAAGGCATCAGCATTGATTGATGCTACAGAACCCGTTAAATTGGCTTTCTTCTGTACACCATATCCCACTACTACGACCTCATCAAGTGTTTTAGTATCCTCTTTCATGATGATATTATATGAAGTTACACCAGTCTTCAACGATACTGTTTCAGGCATATAACCGATATAGGTAATTTGTATCTCGTTGCCACCTACATTCAGGCTGAATTTTCCGTTGATATCTGTGATGGTACCGTTAGAGGGATTTCCTTTTTCTATAACCGATGCTCCGATGATAGCTTCTCCCATTGCATCTTTCACAACTCCCGAAATATTTCTTTGTTTCTGTTGCTGGGTAGCCTGTACCTCTTTCGCTGCTGCTGCAACTGTAGATACTACGATCTGATTATCCACGATCTTATAAGTGTATCCCGAATTCTTGAATACTTCGTTCAGTACAGTTTCGATCGGAGCATCCGACACATTGATGGATACTTTCTTGTTCAGCTTTACCTGATTGTCATTGTAGAAGAAAGTATACTCGCTTTGTTTTTCAAGTTCACGCAGTACACTCTCGATGGATACGTTTGTCTTCGTCATTGAAATCTTTAGTACTTGAGCGAAGGCACTCACAGGTACCATGGCTATCAGGCTAACTGCCAAAGCAAAAGCCAGATGCTTTTTCATTCTTTGCGGACTAAACCACCGCATGTTGCATTTTCTCATAAATACGATTAATTATTAGATTGTAATTTTGATTGATAAAGTGAGCACAGGACACTTCTAAAGCATCGCTGCACCAGGTTAACGTCATTTACGGTTTCTCTCTCATTCTTTTCTTTATTAATTTAGGTTTAAAATTTGATGTTTGGTCTAAGTTCTAAACGAACTTGGGCAGAAGAGATGTAAAACCGGTTATCACCTGAATGGTTATAAATGAGGAAATTGCAGTTCTGAATATTATAAATTGGGACATAAAAAAGCCCGCTCATGTATTACCATGAACGGGCTTTAACCCTCAATAAATAATGTGTGTTAAATTAATATCCCGGATTCTGATCGTTTTTCAACAATGGATTCAAGTCAATTGCACCTTGAGGTATAGGCATAAGCATCAAACGCTCATCCCAAACTTTGTTGATTACAACATATCCGTTTGGAGCATAAGAAGGACCATTCATAGCCTTGCTGCAATAGTCGTTTCCATAGCGGCGTATATCATCAAAACGATGGCCTTCTGCCGCTAATTCAATACGCCGTTCATTACGTACAAAAGCCAGAGCTTCTTCTTTAGAAGGCATGGAAGTCGGTACATCCGGCATACCACAACGATCGCGCAAGTCATTCAATGCTTTCTGTACTTCTGTATCCCATCCGGAGTTCTGGATACGTGCTTCTGCGTATGTCAGCAATACCTCAGCATAGCGAATCACCGGATAATCTTCTTCAGCAGTCCAAGTATCATAAGGATCGAGAGTGACCATTTTACGATAAAAATATCCCGTCCATGATTCATTACCATCTTTATTTATCAGATCCGGATCCCAACGGAAATAGAATGTGCCTTTAACAGTTTCATGCCATCCTTTGAAAGGGAACATCATAGATACATATAAACGACTGTCACGATTGCGGAATTCTTTCATATAGTCGTATTTCATAATATCCGTTTGCGGAACTTTTTCAATGAATTGAGATTGGCTCATATCTTTAAAGTCTTTCCATATTTCGGCATAACGTTCTTTACGCTGTTCCATAGTGATGTCATTACGCATTGTTTTACCATCCACATCCCAGTATGCGTCAATTAAGTCCTGCATCGGTTCATAAGAACAGTATCCGTCGTATTGAGAGAATGATTTGGGTATGAAATATGTATATCTTGTCCAATCATAGTTGTTTGCATCAGCCATGTACTCACGTGTTACAATATACTCCGGATTGGCGGGAGATGCGTTACCTTTGTGCCACAATGATTCATAACTGAACATACCTTTCACGAATTTATCTTTATCGATACCTTTGGCTGCATAATCAATATAAGCATCCATTTCGTTGGCTTCTTTTTGTTGCGCTGTGGTGAGTGACGACACACGGAACAGAGAATGATGTCCTTCAGAAATGATTTTTCCGGCAGATGACTCTGCTTCGGCGTAATTTCCAAAATACAAGGCGGCACGTGCACGAAGGGCCAGAGCACCGGCACGAGTGATACGTCCTGTTTCATACATGTAGCTACCGTTATAACTATCAGGAAGGATTTCCGCTATTTCTGCCAATTCGTCAAGAATGAACTTCCGGACAGTTTCCACTTCGTCACGTTTAACATTCGGTGCGTCATAAGCTAAAACGTCTGTAATTACCGGAACTTTTCCGAATTTCGTGGTCAAATCAAGATAACTTAAAGCGCGGAAAAAACGTGCTTCTGCCTTCATGCGTGTTTTTAGTTCATCACTGACTGCACATTTATCTACATTAGCAATAAAGTTATTCACTACACGAACGGTACCAAAATAGTAGCTTCCATATCCATTGGCTGTACTTATACCGTTTTGTTGTACCATTTCGAAGTTTCCTTCCCAAGGTTTGTGGCTATGTGCATTATCTGTACACAATTCATCCCAAATGTCTACACCATCCAATGTAGAATAGCAGGTATTTAAAGCATACCATGCATCTTTTTCCGTTTGCCAAAAGTTTTCTGCTGCAATGTCAGCAGGTGGAACCACATCTAAATCGCAGGCTGTTAACGCTCCTGTGAGACATAATCCCAATGCAATTTTTCTTATATTGTTTTTCATTGTGAATTCTATTTTTTAATGAATGATTTTAGAATGATATGTTTACACCAAATGCTACCGATTTGGTTCCCAGCGTATAAATCACACCACCGGCTGTTTCCGGATCAAAGTCTTCCATCTTTTTATCAGCACGTACTGTGAACAGGTTTTCTCCTGTTACATATACCTTCAATGACTGCAATCCCCAGCTCTTCACTGTGGCAGATGGTACCGTATATCCCAATGACAAAGTCTTGAAACGGAAATAGTCCGAGTCAAACAAATGATAATCACTGAAATTACGATTATAAGTTGTGTGTACACTACTTGCCGAGTAGAGACGAGGATAAGCAGCATATGGATTTGGATTCTCTTCTGTCCATCTCTTCAGATGGTATTTTCTTGGGTTATCCTGACCATGGTAGAATGGGTGAACACCATATACGTCAAATGCTACCTTAGTTCCACTGATTCCTTGTCCAAACATACTGAATTCAAAACCTTTATATTGTAGGCTTAAGTTTACACCATATGTGAAGTCGGGCACATCTTTACCAAGAATAGTACGATCTTCGTCTGTGATCTCCTGTTTGTACTCGATGTCACGTTGAGGAACAAATTTAACATCACCTGCATTAGGTACTACTCCACTTAATGTGTAGTAATGCCCGGCATCAATATCAGCTTGAGTATACAGTCCGTCTGTTTTAAATCCATAGAAAGAACCGATTGATTCCCCTTTTTTCAGGATATACTTCACGATATAACTGCTGGTCTGAATAATATTGTCCGAACCGCCTAAGTTGGTAATTTTATTTTTATTGGTAGCAATGTTAGCTCCGATGCTGTAGTTAACAGCTCCAATCTTGTTACGGTGATTCAAGGCTAATTCGAAACCTGTGTTTTTCACTTTACCAATGTTTTGTGAAGGTGCAGCTGTGATACCGGTTTCTGTAGGTACATTATATCCCAACAAAATATCACTTGTGTTTTTGATATAGTAATCAGCTGTTACACCCAGAAGTCCATTGAAAATGTCGAAGTCCAAACCAATATCAGTTAAAGCAACTTTTTCCCAACCGAGCGTTTCATTAGCAGGTTTGGATTCACCGATACCGATTACGGGCGAATCACTGAAATTATAATGGTTTCCACTGCTGTAATTCTGAAAATAATCATAATTTCCTACATTGTTTATATTACCAAGAGTACCATAAGAAGCTCTGATTTTCAGATTATTGATCCACTCGATGTCTTTCATGAAGCCTTCTTCATTCATTCTCCATCCAGCCGAGAATGAAGGAAAATATCCCCAACGGTGATCTTTGTGGAAACGTGAAGATGCATCTGCACGCATGTTTACTTCCAATAAATACCGATCCATCAAAGTATAGTTAACACGAGCAAAATAAGACAACATCTTATATTCTGATGAACCTGCACCATTGGTATAGCCTGCTCCCGACGTAGAGCCGGCTTCCATATCTGTTAATGCGTCAGATGGAAACTCTTCACGTGATCCTGCCAGTCTTTCATATTTATAATGCTCGTAAGATGTACCTACCAATGCTCCTACTGAATGTTTATCATTCGACCAGTCATATCTGGCTGTCGCCGTATAAAGCATTGTATTTGTACTCTGCCAGTCCATACTCATTTTATTTTTGGTTACTCCGGTTCCAACTATTTCTTCTCCGGAAAAGTAATTTATGGCATTAGGTTGTAAGGCGGTGTAACTTTTGCTCTTATATTCATATCCTTTGAATACACCTTGTCCGCTAATAATAAGCCCTTTTACCGGTTTGATATCAAAACCGAGATCGTACATGGTATTTTCACTTTTTGATTTACTCCAATCCGATTTGCTCAATGCACGGAGTGGATTGTTTGTGATGAAGCTACTTGTTGCCGATTGACCTCCGTTCACAGTTCCCCAATCACCATTTGACTGTTTTGCAACGAATGTAACCGGTACCATTGAGAAACTGGCCAATGAAGGTGCGCCACAATCACGGTCGGAATCATTGCGGATATATTTTACTCCTGCCTTTACAGTCAGCCACTTGGTGATATCTGAACTCAGATTGGTATTCAAGTTGTAACGTTGGCTATCTTGTCCGGGGATCATGTTGTCTTTATACACATAGCCCAAACCGATAAAGTAACGTATCTTATCTGTTCCACCACTGAAATCCAAGGAATGCTGAGTGGTCAGTACATTTTTGTCTAATATCAGATCATTCCAATCTGTGTTTGGATATAAGTCTGGTTTAGAACCATCTCTGAAATAGCCAATTTCTTCCTCGGTATACCCTTGGTATTTTCCACCTTTTGGATTGGAATTGTAGAGAGCCTCATTGTACAACTCTGCATATTGGGTAGAATTGACGTACTCCGGTTTGTAAGTAGGGTTACTCAAACCTACGTAACCACTGTACGAAACGTTCATTTTATCATTTTTTCCCTGTTTGGTAGTTACCAATACTACACCATAGGCCGCACGTGAACCGTAAATGGCCGATGAAGCAGCATCTTTCAGGAAAGAAATAGATTCGATACTATTTGGATCAAGGTTAGAAAAGAATGTGGCATCCGCAATTGCACCATCGATTACGTAGAGAGGTGATGAAGTTCCTAAGTTACCACGTCCACGGAAGTTAATACTTGGTGTTTGTCCGGGACGTGAAATAACGGTTACTCCAGGTACTGTACCTTGCACAGCCGACAACACGTTCGTCTGTACGCGGTCTTTGATTTCATCAGTACTAACCGAAGCTACCGAACCGGTTAAGTTTACTTTCTTTTGTGTACCATAACCTACCACTACCACTTCGTCCAGAGTCTTGGTATCTTCCTTCATTGTGATACTATAGTTGGTTACTCCCGGATGAATTTTTACGGTCTGTGGCATATAACCAATATAGGTTATTTGCAATTCATTACCTGATACTGTTAACTTGAAACCTCCTTCCATATCAGTAATTGTACCATTACTTGCCGATCCTTTTTCTACAACAGAAGCACCAATAATCGGTTCTCCGGCAGTATCTTTCACTTGTCCCGTGATACGTACACTTCTCTGTTGTTGGAGAGAGGATGTTTTAGAAGTTTCTATCTTTGCTGCCGAAACAACAATCTGATTATCTACTATTTTATAAGTATAACCGGAGTTATTAAAAATTTGATCCAATACTTTCTCAATAGGTGCATCCGTAACATCTACAGAAACTTTCTTACTGAGTTTTACCTGATTGTCATTGTAAAAGAAGGTATACCCACTTTTTTGCTCTAATTCCCGTATCACATTTTGAATAGAGACATTAGTCCTCTTCATGGATATTTTAAGAATTTGGGCATAGGTAGTGACAGGCACCATACAAACCAAACAGATTGCCAAAACAAACGCCAGTTGTTTTTTGACTTTTTGCGGGTTAAACCACCGCAGATTGCATTTTTTCATAAATACGATTAATTATTAGATTGTAATTTTGATTGATAAAGAGGGTACATGATTCTTTTTGTACCAACGTACCTCGGCTAACTAAGTTGTCATTTTTCTTTGTGCATTTCTTTCTTTTTATTTAGGTTTAAAATGATGAATTTTCCAAGTTCCGTATGAACTTAGTAAAAGAGAGTAGAGAAAAATCGTAATAGTATGAATCACTGCCCAAAGAAGAACATGATTGATAATACCAAAAAATCCCCCGGCCAATACTCAATATAGGTGGATACAGTAAAAATACTTTTGCTTTCTGCTTTTTCAATCTTAACCAAACGTCCTTTTACTATCCCCAATTTATTTTATAAACTTATTTCGTTAATTTTTTCATTTTATTCACTCTATTCTTCCTATTCTGTAATCAAATATATCTGTATTTACCTTCTCTATATTTTGAAAATTAATTTTCCTATATAAAGAAATATGTATTATTGCCGTTGACAAGACACACCTTATCTGTCAGGACTGGCTAATATAAATAAGTCAGCATTCCTTCAACATCATTCCCACTTGCGCGTTGTGGCAGACTGGAATACCGATGCTGAAACTTTCATCCGCTTCTATCCAGGAACAGGTAATTGTGTCTGTACAATGCCGAATAGTATTGATAACAAGACAAACGAAAAAAGCTTGTTCTGAAAACGAAATATGGTAGTTTGAAGTAAAATGTATCCATCTGAAATTAATAATTTCTTCTTTTGTATCAGTACTCTATTTTTGTCACTGTAAGCTTACAGGATAATTTATTCTCTGGAAAGTATTTCCAGAGGATTTATCTATCCTTAAACAGGAAAACCGAAAACTGATATAGAGTAGGTGAAAAGTATTATTAGGAAAAATTATGCCACAATTGACTAACAAAAGTGCAGATGCGTTGTGTACCGTTATCACGTTTGGATTCTTTAGCTTGGAAGGGATGAAAGTAATTCTTCAGTCAGAACCTCCGAAAGAAGTGGGAACAACAGCCGAAGAAAAACAAGCAGCCAAGCTTGTTGCAGACATGGAAGCTGCTGAATATAAAAAAGTAGTAGAGGCATACAAACAGATATCAAAAAAGAATCTTTTGTGTGACCAGTCATTCAGTCAAAGTTATATGCCATATGTGCTAGCAAAAGCACCTCTGGACGACGAAGGAGTGAAAGCGGGAAGGGCATTGGTGAAGGTAATCCCTATAATTGGGGAATTGTTTGATGGAGCAAAAATTCCCAATCCTCCTTATGGGGCATACATCGGTGGGATACTTAAAGGAAATCAGTTTATAATTGTAGGACCTTCTGCTTTGCTACAATATAAACCTACTTATCGGCAATTGGACGATCCAGCAAGGGTGGAGATTGAAGGCTCATACAATCGTGCCAAGAATGCAACCAATTGTTCATATTGTATCATAAGCAGACTTCCAAAAAGTAAGTCAAATGAAGAATCTCCAACAGAACAAATTACAATCGATAAATGTATCGAAACCATTAGCGAGGATTATGACAAAACCAAGGGGTTGTTTGCAAGTTATCATGGTATGATTCGGACAATGTCTCAATTTTTACCAGATGAAAGAGAAAGTGATGCCATATTTGAAGTTGCTCTTGGAAGTAGTACGACAAAAGTATCGTCTTGTTTGCCTTGTAGCCTTTTCATGATGGCTAATGGACGTCCAGCATCCTCTACCCATTTAGGCAGAGGAGATAACTGGGGGATACCTGCAAAATGCCCAAAATCGATGATTAACGCCTGGAGGAACCATGTTATAGATTACTATAAAGAAGGATTGAAACTATTTGAAAGTGCAGATAATAAATTCCCGGCTATCGTAGATTTGATGTTCGACTTTCAACAAGAAGAACAGAATATTCCTAAAATATTTCTGGAAGCATTGACGTTCGAAAGTAAATTTACTGATAGAATCTTGAAAACATTGGCTTCCAAAAGGTAGTAGAGTATAAGGGTAAATTCTAAAAAACTTTGATTGAGTAGAAAAATATAAATAGTTATTGTTATGAATATTATTAAATGTACAAATGAGGATTACGGTGAGAAAGTGAGAAAATATAAGGAAAGTATCCCTCACGATAATCTGGAAAGCAGTAGGAAAGAAGAGGCAGAGCGAGTATGTAATGGTGTCGGTACACTCTGTGACAGAGAAATAGGTGGTACCATAATGTATGCGGCTATGGATGGAGATATTTGTAAGGGGGCTGCCCGGATAAGTACTCATCGAGATATCTGGAACTTGGATCATATTTCTGCTTATCATGGAGCTGGTGGAGAAATTATCATGTATATCATCGAGGAGGCAAGAACAAAGAATATTACTAAAATCACTTTGAGCGCATCTGGAGATGGAGTGAATGCACAAAGTCGCCAAGAATCAACAGATAAATTAGTTAGTCATTATGCAAAATTTGGGTTCAAGGGCACTACCAGTAGTCCCAATAGAATGGAATGCAGACTTTAGTTATTACGTAAAAATGACAAGTAACTCTCTAACTTAAGAATATAATAGAGGCAATAATTTAAACGGTGTCAGCAAAGAGAAAAATAGATTATAAACTTTGCTAACACAGTTTTTATAATGAATGAAAAATTGAGGGCACTGTCCCAAAAAGGAGACTTATTTATCACAAATAAGCCTCCTGCTTCATTCAAATAAAACTGTGTGCTAAGTTAATGAATGTTGATAGTTTTGTCGTTTATCTAATCGCTTTTATCAAATCACTCCCGTTGCGCACCGGTTCTTTAATCAGCTCCGGTAAATTATACGTTTTAGTAAACGTATCATAGAAACGCGGATCTTTCTGCGGCAATAAAAACGGTTTTCCCGCTTTTC
>SKEW01001349.1_pt1 | contig 15033 bp, 15 predicted proteins | sample 4841441 | NCBI WGS metagenome assembly SKEW01 (sample SAMN11008799, study PRJNA524170) | human gut metagenome | isolation source: fecal sample from pouch patient p41 | place: Israel: Tel-Aviv | reverse complement strand
ACAGAAATGTGATGACAATTGTTGTAAATAACCATTTGCCTGAACCTGTATTAAAAATATGGGATGAAAGATACCCACCTGTCAGCAACAAAAATATAAATAATAATGACTGCATTTTTTCCTGGTTGTTTATTGATGATTTCAGACACAGAAATATAACAACACATGAAAAGGTCCAGAAAAATATAACAGCAAAATCCATATTATCACCTTTTGTCTGACAGTTCATTTGTTGATGCTATCACGATATTCGCGATGCGGTAAATATATCAATATGTTGGTTTATTTGTGTAATACATTATTTCCCATACGCCATAAATCAGTCTGTTGACGATAGCTTTTTTCTTTTGTTATTCTGTACCCGCTTTAACTGTCGCTTCGGCGACCACCAATGTTCCATGAGGCCTGTGAGGAACGCCTTCGGGTGGCCCACGTCGCTCCGGCGACCACCAATGCTCCATCTGACCTGTGAGGAGCGCCTTCGGGTGGTCAGTTTTACACCTCCGTAGCCTGAAAGGAGCTGTGCGTGCTGATGGGATATGTTCCCGGAAGTACGGGTAAATCTGCACACCTTTGCGAGCAGATGTCACCACGGTTTACGTGATGATGAAGGCATTCCGGATTTCGTCCGGTACTTTTACTTTTTCTCAGCAGACTTTCATAAAAATGCTTTATGGATCTGCTTCTTAAGATGTTTTCTGGCTTTCCGCATAAGCTTCTTATGACTGTGCGCACGGCATAAGGCCATTTGAAATTTGGCCGCTTGCGTGTGTACGTGGATTTTGAAGCCTTGCGGCGTCACTTGAGTGCGACCGTAGGGAACACCAAGTGACGCCACAACAATCTGCCCTGAAAGCAGCATCACGTAAGGCCAGCCAGAAAATCGTCGCTCGTGACCAGCGTTCTGATGACCGTTTCGTCTGTCTGACAGCGTCTTTCAGTAACGTGTCCATGCCTTTCCGGCGCGTCCGTTTTCACGGACGGCCACGCCGGAATGTCTTTTTAAACTTCATAATACATGAGAGGTAAGTGTATTAAATAGTTGAAAAAAGGAATAAATATGAAAAATCGTTCTGATGTCGGAAGGCGTCATCGTAAGATGACGGGGAGTAAAAAATCGCCCTGGTGCACAGGTAGCGAACTCCTGTAAAAACTCAACATGTGCAAGCTCTGCTACATCGACATCAAACGAGCCAGGAAGGCGAGCAACCGCGTTACAGAGCCGTCCGTGATGACGAAAAACTAACAATATCAACGATCTGGTCTGTTTATCGGAAGGGCATCTCATGCAGTTGAACTTTCAGAACGGATGGTTTTCTGCATCTTTTTTAACAGGGGGATTGACGTTATGTCCCGTAAATCGTCACGTTCCAAAGTTGAAGTCTTTCGCAAGTCATTCATCTCACTTGCCCGTGATTGTGGTGGCAGCTACGCAACAACCGCTGACAGAATGCGAATTGCCAGATACTTTTTGAATTATTTGCAAGTAAACGGTATCAAACTTCGTCAGACGGGCAGTATTAAGACGAGGCATATTTCTGGTTATCTTCTCAGCAGGAAAGAGCAGGGGATCTCTCACCGCACAATTCAGAATGAACGGGCAGTTATGCGCGCAATTCTAGAGAAAGATGGTCGCCTTAAAATAGCGGATCCGTCCAATCCTTTATTGAGCAATGAAGCTCTTGGACTCAGGGATACATGCCGTGATGGTAAAAAGATACCACTCTCACAGGATGAGTTTAATAAAGCCTTCAGTAAGGTTGAAAAAAATAATCCCGGTGTTGCTGCAGTAATGCAAATTTCTTATGTTCTTGGACTGAGGACAAAAGAAGCTGTTCAGTCTTGTAAATCAGTTAACTCGTGGCTACGTGAACTTGATTCAGGGCATGATTCTCTTCTCGTTGTTTTTGGGACGAAAGGTGGAAGGCCCAGAGATACAACGATCATTAATCGTGATGCAGTGAAACATGCGCTCATTTATGCAAAAAACATTATGGATAAACAGAATGGTAAACTTATCGATTGCCCCAATATTAAACAGGCTATAAACGTATATCGTTACCATGTAAGAAAAGCTGGTTTATCTGGAGTGAAGGCACCACATAGTATGCGTTATCATTTTTCGCAGGAAGCAAGGCAGTTTTATCGAAAAAGTGGATATGGAGATAAAGAAATTTACGCAAGGGTTTCCATGGACCTTGGTCATGGTGACGGAAGAGGGCGTTATGTAAAACAGGTCTACTTTAAAGGCGATGATGAGAGCTGATATTTAAAATGAATCCGGAGGATATGTGTTTTTCGCGAACTTATTAATTTCTGTAATAAGAATTTCTGATGCACGATTACACATGCTCTCATTAAAGTATCCTATATGGCATTCATGGATGCGGCAATTTAGTTTTCTGGATAGCCATCTGTTTGCCTCGTTACGGGATATATTTGTTTTTTGCTGATAGCTGTCAAAAAGTTTACGCACTTGTGCTCTGAGTATTCTCAAATTTTCTTTAGCTGGAGTACCTAATGGTCTCCCTGAATTTTTATGACATCCAACCCATGCATTGCATGGGCTGCAAATCCAGTAATATTTGTTTTCTGTAGTGGGTGTCGTGGAAAATGGCATAAGTGCACCTTTTCTGAGTTGTGCCTTATTACCACAGTAAGTGCAGATTACAATTGGACGAACATCTGCAATATTCAGTGCTGCATAAGTAAGACGTTCATTTTTCATCATGTTTCGTTTTCCACAGTCAGTGAGAATATGCTTTATTGTGTCTAATTCTTCTCGGAGTATTTTTGAACGGACGCCAGTTCGATAACGCTGTTGAAAGTAGAGCTCAATATGGCGTAGTTTTATACTATTTATTGATTTTATCTGTATATTGGATTCTTTAAGAAATGAAGCAAATCTTCTGGCTCTCCCCATATATACCAGTATGTCTTCTGGTGTCGGGGCGCATGCTTTAGCTATTTTGATTAGCTCATCTTTTAATTTTTTGTATTTCGATTTCATCCTGATATCTCTCTTTAAGGTTCATTAAGAGTGTTACTGAGTAAAAAAATATCAAATTAAGTATTTATTGTCATTCAGTTGTAGCTTCTCAGCCGCTCCACGACAATAACAACTTGAAGTTTTATGCAGTTTGTGCTTACAATTTAAACGCTAACTTGTCGCTTCGGCGACCACCAATGTTCCATGTGGCCTGTGAGGAACGCCTTCGGGTGGCCCACGTCGCTCCGGCGACCACCAATGCTTCATCTGACCTGTGAGGAGCGCCTTCGGGTGGTCAGTTTTACACCTCCTGAGCCTGAAAGGAGCTGTGCGTGCTGAAGGGATATGTTCCCGGAAGTACGGGCAAATCTGCGCACCTTTGAGAGCAGATGTCACTGCGGTTTTCCGTGATGATGAAGGCTTTTTTATCACTGTATGACCTGAGTTATCTCTGGTCTTTAAGCGCATCGTGTTATCGCGTTGATGTGTTCACCTGACGGATTTTCCAGTCCGTCAGGGCGGAACGTCCGTCTTTTATCCGGAGGTTCCGATGTTTATTCCACTTCTGTTTCGCGCAGAGATGCGCCTGACACCTTTCTTTCAGCGACTCAGACAACGTCTGTGTTATCCGGTGAGTCGTGTTCATACACAACATCCCTGGTCTTCTCCACAGTTGCGGCACCTTTACTGCACGCCGTGGTTTGTTAACGCCACCGGCAATCTGGCAGTCCGTGCCTGCATTGTTTCCATTGACGGTTCTTTGCGACACTGCTTTGAGTTCCGTGAAGGCTCTCACAGCCGTGAATACCGTTTCTGGTTTGAGGCGCTTCCTTTGTCGGTACTGCGTTTTAACGCTTTTACCGGTCGAATATCCGATCGCCGTACACTCTCTGCTGCCTCCCGTATGGCCGCGCAGCTTACTTCCTTTCGCTATCGCTTCGGTTTGCGCTGAAGCTGTTTGAGGTCGTTATGACCGTCATTTTCTCTACGAGCAGCGTTGTCTGATCGCGCCATTCAGAACGCGATGACAAAGCTGATTTTTCCTTAACCCGTCCGGGAGCGCTTCCGTTCGGGGAACGGTCTCTCTGTTTCTGGAGATTGTTTATGGGACTCGATATTTTTTTCCTTGGGCGTGATCGTGTTTGTGTTACCGACGCAGTGGTATCGGTACCGGAAACGCGGGAAGTGGGGTACTTTCGCAAGGTTAACCCACTGATTGCCTGGTTTGAGAAGCATTGTGGACCGCTTGAAAATGCCGTGGAGCGTCCGGTTTCCAGAACGGAACTGGAGGCACTACTGAGCGATCTTGAATGCCTTACGCCGGAGAACTGCCGGGAATTCTTCCCCACAACAGAAGGATTCTTTTTTGGCTCTCAGGAGTATGACCAGTATTACTGGAAGGATGTTGAGGACGTGAAGTCGTGGGTCAGACGCACGCTTGATTCGTTTGATTTTGAACGAAAAATACTGTTGCTCTGGGCATGGTGGTAACTATTTCTCAGTCCTTATTTTTAACCATGTGATTATTCGCAGAGGCCCGACAGCTCTGGCCTGCTTTTATTCCGGAGAATGAGATTATGCAAATAAGTGCAGAAACTCGCGCTGTTTTACGTCACTACAGACAGATCATTAACGCCAGACGGCGTGAAGATTGCATGAAAGCTCTCAGCACGCCGCAAATCGTTGATGAGATCTGTGAGTTTATGCTCAGCCAGCCAGCAGTGTATCTGGGGGGGCAGTTCATCATGCAGAAGGCCAGAACAAGATAGCTGTCTTTGTTCATGGCTTTTCAACAGACCGTTATGCTTTCGCCACCACATGGTAAGGCGGGTCTGATTTTACTGTTAACCGTACGGTTCACTCTCATACCGTACGGTGGGAGTGAACCCTTTTCATTAAGGACACTCTCATGAAAACGAAAACTTCTGCACCTGCTGTATATGTTGGTACCTGGGCTAAATACAACAATGGCAGCATAGAAGGATGCTGGTTTAATGATTTAACCGTTTTTGAAACTGAAAGCGATTTTTTATCTGCGGCCCGTAAGTTTCATCAGGATGAAAAAGATCCTGAATTTATGTACCAGGATTATGAAAACTTTCCTTCGGGAATGGCTTCAGAATATGGTTTCAACTGGGCTTATGTTGAAGGTTATCGTCTTGCCCGTGAAGAAGGCTGTGAAGATGCATGGTATGCATGGGTTTCTAATACCGGTGATACCTGTTTCGAACAGTTCAGGGAGGCGTGGCTTGGTGGTCCTTATGACAGTGAACTCGAGTTCGCCGCGCAGTACGTGGATGAATGCGGTTTTCTGTCAGAGGTACCTGATACTGTTGCACGCTATTTTGATTATGAGGCTTTTGCGCGCGATTTGTTCATGGAACTGGATTTTGTCGACGGACACGTTTTCCATCGGTAACTCACAGCCATGAGGGCGCATATAAGCCGTGTACTGGCGGATGTGATTTCAGCATACATTCTGCTGGTTTTTTTACCGTTGTTGACAATTTTAATCATCGCGGATGAACAACCTGAACTCTGTTGTTCACCGCCCGGAGGCATCGTTCCTTCGGACGGTGTGCTCTTTCATCAGAAAGAATCAGACAGGGGGTTTTATGTATTCGCGTTTTATTACTGGTTACTGGCATCTTCAGACGCAGTCCGCTTTGCTGGCACATCTCTGTCAGCTTGAAGGTGAACTGACGATACTTCGCGCCTGGCAACGTCTCGGAATTACCCCGGTGCCGGAGGATGAAGATGAGCCTTCACCACTTTACTCAATTTTGTGGGATGTTGGTGAGGCTCTGGGCTGGTTGCTGTATGACCTGGAGATGGAAAATGTTCCTGCACCGGGAACGATTTTCCACGAGGTATTCGACAGGGTTATATCTCTGGGGTATGAGACTGAGCCCGGTATCTGGGCTGAAAGTATCAGTACCGGAAAGCGCTACGCTGCAATGCCTGACGAATTTTAATGTTTTCCACATTCCCACAGGGACTCATCCCTGTGGGACGGGTCCCGGCTTTTTCAGGAGAAATTTCATGAGACCCGATTTGAATACTTTACCCGGAGATTCCGGCTGCAGCGTCTGGTTCTATGACGGAATGTCTCAACCGCGTCTGCTGGCGGGCAGTATTGCCGGGTTACTGACGGATGTTACGATCACATCGAATTACCGTGGTGACGTCACATCTGAAATTCATGACGTGGTGCAGGAGTGGCTTGCGACCGGCAGGGGTAACCTGGCGGATTTAAAGGAAGAACTCTGGTACTACAACCTCTACATAAATCCGTCGGCAGACGAACTTATGAATGCCAACAGGCGGTATGGCCTCGGACATACCACCTGGCTGAAAGGCTTTATCAATAACGCGGCGTGACACACCGCCATCCCGTGAGGGCTCAGCTCCTCACGGGGCTGTTCCCTCGGTGATTTTCATACAGAGAGGAGCAGAATGATGAACGTTAAGTCTGTGACTGAGGTTGACGACGCTGTGGTTGCCCGTGTCAGTGAAGTTCTGGAATTCGCATTTCCGGGGCAGAAATTTGAAGTGCTGAAGGTATGCGATTCCGGCGTTTACAACATGATTAATGTGTACTGGCTGGACGGCCCGACACAGGCTGAAGTGCGGTTTATCACCCGTGCGTTTGAAGGCAAAAACGGGCTGAGGTTTGTGCACGAATCCCGCGAATTCAGTAATGAATTTGTGCAGGAGTGCATTGACCGGCTTCGCCAGAAGTACGGGCATCGCAACGTTCCGCCAGAGGTGACCGTGGAGCGTTACTGGAAAAACGATCTGTGGAAGATTAAAACAGATCGTTTCCCGGGCACTATTGAGGTTGCCATCAACGAAATGGGGATGGAAACCAGTAAATACCGGAAGGTTGTATAACCGGCTGGACTTTTGACGATGGCGGAATGTGACAATTCCGCTTTTCCCGTGAGGGCATTGTTCCTCACGGGACAATGCCCTCTTCATTTACCAGAGGAGCATTGATTATGGCTGAATGGTGCAGAAATCGTTTTGAAATCACCGATAAGTCAGTCTGTCTTGACGTACTGATTCAGTGGATTGAAGGGAATGATGCCCCCCGGTACCGTCATGCGATCCAGCAGAGCATACTGCTGTTTCTTGCAGGCTGTGCGGGGATACTGAAACCGGTAAGAACGGTGTCATATCCGCCTTATCCCGGGCTGGTCAGTCACGGTGCCGGCTCAACAACTGTAGCCAGTCAGGCGTTTGAACAATGGCTGGGATTACTGACCAGGGATGCCTTCCTTGATCACGAGACGGTGAAGACAATAGATCGTCTTTATCATCAGACAGGGACAGGCGCTATCCGGTGGAGTAATCTGCCTGATACGGCGAAGGAGATAATCGGTGGTGTGCTTGCACAACAATATGCTGACTGGTTTGGCGTGGCGGATGTGTATGAACGCCCTGATAACGCCTTTCTCTGGGAGTCGTTGTTAACATTTGCGGAGTATTCGCAACCCTGTGATATGCTGCAGGTGATGCCAACACGACTGGCCACGGAGCTGAACGGAAGTGGTGGTTTGCTGAAAGGCACCGGAACGACCCGCAGTTTTTACTGCCGCCAGTTTGGTATGGAGTACCCACTGGGGCAGAATGTCCGGTGGAAACGAACCGGGCTGAGTACGTTGATACTGGAGTTTGATACCATCTGGTGTCCGCCTTCAGGTGTACTGGTGGGGGAGATTTCGGCAGTGTTTGACTGTGAGGTCCGTCACTGGTACAGCGAGCCGAAGAACGGAATCAGAGGCTATGACTGTTATGATGGTGGTGAACATACGGACAGCAATATGGAAGCCGAATGGCCACACTCTGACGATGAGGGGGAGGTCGCGGAGCATGAGCAGCCACAACTCTGTCTGATCAGGGACACGCAGCCAGGTGAACGCGTCATGGCATTAGCATCAGTCGAGTCCCCGGGGCCAGTAGTAAAAATAGTGTAATGAAACAATGCGCCACATTTTGTGGCGCTTTTTTAATAAATCAGTGATGGCAGAGTTGTTATTGTAAATAACTCTCCGTGTTTACTGAGTCAGTTTTTTTATCAGGTCGTGAATTTTATCACCTGAAAACTGGGTCATGAAAGTTATCTTTATGGATTTACTGATTTGTTCGAAGAGTTTCTGTGCATGTTTTATTTTATCGCGTTCTTCATGTCTGAGTTCACGTTTGCCATCAACATTTTTGGTTTCAATAATAAGGTTCAGATAATCACCCTTTGACGTGTTTACAACATAAGCGAAGTCAGGGGAGTAAGTGTATCCTCCCGCTACAGGAATTTTTATTGAATTTTTGGGGATCTTTGTGAAGACAATGACTGACCTGACCTCACCCTCTGTCATATTGAGTTTTTCAAGTTCTGAATCATAAAATACTTCTTCAAAAAGATAAGAGTCCAGTGGAGGGCTTGTATTATCCTGTAAAACGCCAAGATCACTTGACAATACATCAGCAAGATAACCGCCGTCTGCATTGGTGAATTTCGTGGGATGGACAGTTCCTGATATTACATTATACCCAAGGCTGAATTTACTGAACGAGTTATTAAGCAAATACTTGCTGAAACCAGATTTAATTTTTCTGATTGTCTGAATGTTAAGGTATTCAGTTATATTTATGATGTCTTTTATATCACAAAAAACCTTATGCATGGTGTCATGTTTGACAAAAATAGTCTGTGATAATTTATCAAGGAATTCACGATAGCTCATTGTGTTTATTTTGTGAAAATTATCCTCATCAACACTGAGAATGCTTTTCGACATTGCCGTATCATTATGGATATAAATTCTTTCAATACGAGTATGAGCACCGGATTTGGTAAATCTGTCTGCTTCTTCCAGCATAAACGCTCTGAAAAGGGATAAAAACTCACGTTCACTTTTTATTTTATACTCAATCACGACCTTTTGATTGATCAAGTCCCATAGTTCTTTCAGCTCACTGAACTTACCAACACGCATTTTAGTGCGTCTTTTTCCATCAGAGGCTTTTTTTATTTTGCCTGGTTTCACTCCTGCAGGAAATGCTGCCGGATATCTGGCTTTTAAGCGGCTATAGGCATCTGAATCTTTGAAGTTATCATTATCATCAATGATCTCATCATCAAAAATTTCATTCAAGAGTGTTCTGGAGGAAAGCTCCGGATATTGAGACAGGATTTTATCCTTAAGTTCCTGAGTAAACTTACCTGGAACAGTCTCTTTGAAAGAACTATCGTTGATCTCTTTGACAAGAGAATCGACAAAATCTTTTTCTGTAAAATCAACATAATAGTTGAGGGTAAAATTGCGGTCTTTCACACGACACATGTATTCATTCACCGGAAGACGTAAACCACGCCCTACTTCCTGAAGTTTAGATGTGGTGCTACCGCTCGAACGGAGCTTACAAATCTGAAAGACATTTGGGTTATCCCATCCCTCACGCAACGTCCATTTAGAGAAAATGAAACGGCGAGGATTTTCTAAAGACAATAGAAGCTCTTTATCATGAAGGATTTCGTTGATTTCCTGCTCAATTTTATCATCTTTATCACTATTATCTTTTGAAAAATAACCACCATGAACAGAAGATATATCCTTAACAGTTTTTTCAAGGTAGTTTCTGTAAAACTCATCTTTTTCTGTTTTTAACAGTTCATTTGCTTCTGCCAAAACGTATTCTTCGAACTTAGTTTTCAGGCTTCCTGCAATATCATTACCATCACGATAGCCTTCAATGTCATCAATGAAGAAAAGAGTAAGAGGTTTTATGCGTGGCCTTTGTGTCAGATACTCTTTTTCTAACTTAAAGTGTTCTTTGACAGCTTTACGTATCATGTTATCAGCAAGTGTCTGATCGTAAGAATAGGGGTTTATCGAACTACCAATTTTTAGCTCAATACCATTACTCAACACTGCTGTATTCTTATTTAAAGCATCAAGAGTTAAATCATGGATCGCACTATGCGTCTTAGATAGTGATTCACCTTTGGCTAACTTAAAAATTTTTTTATTATTATTTTCGTTCAGTTCAAATGTAGCTTCTTTTCCGTCAGATTTGACCAACTTGAGGTTGGCATTACCATCACCAACTATATCCTCAATGTATGCATCAATACCTTTAACAAGATCTTCATTGAAGGCATCTACGGCTGTAAGACGATAAACTAAGTTCTTATAGCCTTCACTAAAGGTTGCACCATAGCGGATGATATATTGGGCATTAAATTTTTGAATATGTTCCCATGTCTTTTTACCAGTAGGAAATTTATGAGGCTCATCAATGATAATGAATGGTTTTATCGCACTAAGTGCAGAAAATGGGGTATCAAACTGATTATTAAGCAAGCCAACATCATAAGTGTCAGTTAAAGACTTAGAGTTAATCATCCCTGAATTGATCACAAGAATGTGTATATATTTCTTATTGAAATTACTTGCTTCAACAAAATCATGGATAGCTTGAGGCATATACGATTTTGTATTTTTACCCGAACGTTTCTGACTTTCAACAACGTAAGTCTTTAGTTCACGCTCGTAATCATCTCGAAAGTGTTCTTTTATAGCATCGCTTTTTAAAAAGTTAACGGTTCCGGCTTTGATCGATAGGGTAGGAACAATGATGATAAACTTGTTAATACCAAATGATTTGTTCAGGTCAAAAATTGTTTTGGTGTAAGTATAAGTTTTACCTGTACCTGTCTCCATAGAAACATCAATTACGTTGCTTTTAGCATCGTAATTATCTTTTGAGTGCTCAATACCATTGAACTCCTGAACATTTTTTATGTTGTTGTAGTATTGTTGTTCAGATAGATTCAGTTCTGGATTAGCTAACAGGCGAATTGCAACATGATCCGTCTGATGAGGTATGGCGGATACAAAGACATTCATTACCGAATCAACGCCAGCCTTTTGATGAGGTAAATTTTTTTCGAATGTGAACCCTTTAGACATGATTAGTTCCTTACCACCAAATCTAAATCAATAGATTTTTTATTAGCATAACTTTTTAGTGCTTCATTGAGTTCCATCTGTTTCGCACTTTCGAAGTTGCTGCCATAAAATACAACTTTGTTAGGGGCAAAGTCTTTGTCTGCATCCAGCTTTTGAAGTAAAGCTTTCAAAGCCTCACTTGTGAAATTAGGCGCAATTAGATATAGCCGACCATCGCACAAGTGTGCTTTGTAGCCATTAAGGTCAATATCTTCAATTGGTGTTGTTAGCAAGCTGCCATCATACACGCACCATGTCGTCAATAGAGTGTCATACTGCTCTGGTGTCAATACAGCATCGTCAAAGAAACTAAGATTAGAAAGCGTAAGTTCAGACTCATCTTTCACTCGAAAATTATGAACTGTTTCAAATATTTTAAATCCCAAATCTCCATTATAATTAGGATTATCTTTTTTCAGCTTTTTTCCTGCCTTAATAATTCTGTCTTTTGTTATATTGAAGATGGATTTATACCCTTCTTTATAGGCTTGTTTCTTTTTATCTGTTTCTTCATCTAATTGAACACAGATGAAGTTTCTTTTCCTGCCGTCTTCAATATTTAACTCCAGAATACCATGAGCTGTAGTTCCAGAGCCAGCAAAAAAGTCAAGATAAATGTCTTTATCTTCGGTTTTTACTGAACCAAATAGTGTTTTTATTAAACTTGTTGGCTTCGGGTAGGAGAAATATCCTTTCCCACCAAAAAGATTTTCAACCTCAACACCACCATCACTTTTAGTTGAAATAATTGATCTTAGTAAAAACTCTTCAACTTCATCTAAAAATTTAACCGAACTGGGTTGGGTGTTTTCTGTACTGGCAAACCAAATTCCACCACAAATAACGCTACCATCATGTAGTTTTTTGATATCTGCATACTTTCCATCTATTCTTTTTGCAATATGATTAAAAGTGCCTTCTTTCCAACGCCAGCCTCTGTCTGGGATTTTGACAGGGTTATTAGTCAAAGGGTGCAATACTTCATACGTGGGTCCAAATGAATCTGCATTAGGCCAGCTCATATTAATTTTACCCCATGGCCTATAATCTTCGTTCAAACAGTTGTAAAGAGTAATTCCACGATCATATCCGTTGGAGCTGTAGAATTTTTTGAGTTGCTGCTCTGCTTTATCTAATGGCACCTTCTCCTTTTTTAACTTTTCAATAAACTGATATACATCATCAATACCATCTTTCCGCATTAAAAATTCTTTACTTATTTCGTTATTCTTCGCATAAGCAAGGATGTACTCATGGATATTACCAATACCCTTATCATTTTTAGGGATACGTTTATTCCATACAATATTTTCTATGAAATTTGCTTCGCCAAAAATTTCATCACAAATAGTTTTAAGTTGATTTAATTCATTTTCGTCAATCGAAATAAATATCACACCATCTTCACGTAGAAGCTCACGAGCAATATATAAACGAGGATAAATGAACGTTAACCATGCGCTATGGCTGCTTGAACCATTCGTGGTAAATTCAAGTATACGTTTAGCCTCATCAAGATCGATACCTGCCAGATCAGAAAGCTGTTCAGGTGTAAACTTGCGATCATCGTTATAGGCGAATCCATCCTTACCTGTATTGTATGGTGGATCAATGTAAATCATCTTCACCTTTTCAGAGTAAGCATTAACCATATGCTTCAATACTTCGAGGTTATCCCCTTTGATTAACAGATTCTGACTGTTTTTGTTCTCTTCACGTTGGTTATGGTCTTTATCTTCGGAGAGTAATGTCTTCGGCGGCAAGTTAGCTAACAGACGGGCATAGGATTTACCAAGCCAGTTCAGGCTGTATGATTCTTTGGAGAGTTCAACATCCGATGATTTGACGATTTCAAGCAATTTTTCCTGAATGAACGCTCCATTTTTATCAAAACACTGTGGAAAGTTAGCCTTTAAAATCGCAAGCTGTTTACTGTTTGTGGTTTCAGTTTCAGAGAAAAGAGTTTCTTTTTTCAGTTGAAATTGGGGTTGTGTATTCATAACGCACCTCCAGAATGCACGGAGGTACTTGACGCGGAATTTTTATACAGGCATATTGTTGCGTTGCGTTGCGTTTCATTAAATAGCCTCGAGTTTCGTTTTACAGGTTTTTATTCTAACCTGAATTGTTGATTTTCTGAATAAGTCTGACGTCAGTTGTTACGGGAAGGTATCAGAGTGGCTAGATGCACTGTGGCACGTCTCATGGCGGTTATGGGGCTTGCCGGCGTTCTCCGGGGGGTAAAGCTCCGTGCTACTGTCACCTGGAACGCCGTTGCCGCAGGCGACCGCGTAAACCGTCTGTACCGCCCGGGCCCAATATTAAGAACTAACGTCATACCAGGGACGTTGTCTGAATGGATGAGAAGCTAAAACATGCGGATTTATCGTCTTTGCCAGAGCAGGTGAGGGTTGCCGCTAGGGAGCTTGTTGACCTGAAGTTTCGTATCGATATGGCAGCAAGAGGCGGTACGTCAGGGATACCACTTGACCTGCATGGGAGGATGACAGGAGGAGAATGGGGGCCGCATTGCGGGCTGGAATTTTTCTGCAGCATCATTCCTTTTTTCCCGCGAGATTTTGAAACCTGTTCAGTAACTGAAATGTTGGTTCCTACCTTACATACCTTCGGCTGCAACTGGCGTTGGTGGCCCGATCGTTATTGTAGCGACAAAGATGAACACTATATACGGCGTCACATTTTTTCTGATTACGGGCTGAAAAGTACGAGCTATACCTTCATTCCTCAGTTGGGATTGTTCTGCCCGAGTGAAGGTAAAAATCGTGTTAACTTCTGCCGCCATCACGGTATCGAATATATCCCCGCACAGGTTTATTCCCATGATTACCCAGAAGCAAATCGAATCTCTGTGTACGTTCAGGATACTGCCGGAGGGCTGGATGTGTGGGCCGTTCTTGATAATCGCTATGTTCAGAAGGTTACTCACTATGCCTTTGCGCTCCCACTTTTGTGCGCTTATGGGGTAGAGTTCCCAGGTAAGTGGCCAGCAGGATGGCCATCGATATCGGACCTCCTGGCTAATCAACTGTGTTGCACTGATGACACAACCTTTCATAAACCCGTGATCGATATGCAAGCTGTCAGGGATACGCTGGATCGTGATGAGAACAGCAGAGAGGATGGGGAGATGTATGTCAAAACCAATGTGGTTGAGCTGCCGCTGGCCGGGCTGGTTCGCTTCATTCTGATCGCAATGTTACTGAGTTTAGGTGCGTTGTTCATCCACGAGGTACTGGATGAGGGAAGCCTGTCCAGGATTGCACTGGGAATAAGCACTTTCACGGCTGGCGTGGTTGCTTCGTTTTTTATCCCAGCGTTCCGTATCAAGAAAAAATATCTTCGCAAATAGTTGTGGCATTTCTTGAACACTTTTTCGAGACAGGTTCAACCGCAGGCATTCAGGCCAAACATGCGGTTAAACTACGTATTCAATTAACTGCCCTAAATATGGCTAAGCGCCCGGACGATATGTCTGTCTGCACCTAGGTGGAAATTACACCCTCTAAAGGGAGCTGATCTTAGAGGTCATTGGGAAATATCAGTAAACTCTAACTGGCGAATTACCTTTCGATTTGAAGGCGAAGACGCAATTCTGGTTGACTATCAGGATTATCATTGAGGGATAACTGAACCGCCCCGGGAATCCTGGAGACTAAACTCCCTGATAAAGAGGTAAACAGAATGACTAAAAATACTCGTTTTTCCCCCGAAGTCCGTCAGAGGGCGATTCGTATGGTTCTGGAAAGTCAGGGCGAATATGACTCACAGTGGGCGGCAATTTGTTCCATTGCCCCAAAGATTGGCTGTACACCGGAGACTCTGCGTGTCTGGGTACGCCAGCATGAGCGGGATACCGGAGGCGGTGATGGCGGGCTCACCACCGCTGAACGTCAGCGTCTGAAAGAGCTGGAACGTGAAAATCGTGAACTGCGCCGCAGTAACGATATCCTTCGCCAGGCTTCCGCTTATTTTGCGAAGGCGGAGTTCGACCGCCTCTGGAAAAAATGA
>SKEW01001325.1_pt1 | contig 15274 bp, 17 predicted proteins | sample 4841441 | NCBI WGS metagenome assembly SKEW01 (sample SAMN11008799, study PRJNA524170) | human gut metagenome | isolation source: fecal sample from pouch patient p41 | place: Israel: Tel-Aviv | reverse complement strand
TAATTAAAAATAATACTCAAGATACTATACAAATAGCTGATACAATAAATAATGTTAAATACGCAAAAGAGAATGGGGTTTTTAAAATGAAGAAAGTTGTTAAAAAGTTAAAAATTATCGAAGATGATTTAATGATGAATCTAGCAGGATGGACTATTGCTATAATGTTTTCTTTTGCCGTTGCATTACCTATCCTAGCAGCAACAAAAGCAACGATAAGGGCGATTACGCCTCCATCTTATATGGACTATGACCGAGTTTTCAATGAAAAGGCAACAGGTTTTGTGTTGGCACAAGGGGAATCTAACTCACTTTATCTGATTGATACGGAAAAGAAAAAGGTAACAAATTTGGAATTAAATTATGATTTGGTTGCAACCAATAGTGAATACAATAAATTTTATTTAATTGATTTTTTAGAAGAAAAAATTGAAGTAAAAGAAATCAAAAAATTTAAAGATATTATTATTCATTCTGATGAATTTGAAATAAAAACTGAGATAAATAAATTAAATAATTTGGAAGTAAAAGTTGAAAATAACTTTTTGTTTGTGTTCGATAAGACAAAAAATGAACTTATTCAATTAGATTTGAAACAACAGGTGGAAGAGAAACGATTAGAAATGCCATCAGACGCTATAGAATGGGCTGTGAGCGACGATAAGGTATATGCCGCAACAACAAATACCATCTACACTCATAACGCAAACAACGAGCTTGAAACATTTCTAGAGTGGGAAGATATGCGTGGAATTAGCATCAATGATGGCATTTTAACGATTTTAGATTTCAGTGAGGACTTCGGATTCTTGACATCATTCAACTTGGAGACGTTAGAATTTTCTGCTGGTACTGCACTTGAAACTAAGGACATTGGATTAATTGATGCATCCAGTTCTGAACAATATATCTATTTTCATAGTTTAAATAATCAAGGAGGATTATCAGCTAATGTTGTTGATTTAAGGACTGATAATGAGTACTTAGTTGATTTGAATTTGAATGACGTTAAATCTAATTTAAAGTTCTATAAAGGACATGGTTATTACATTAATCAATCGGACCACGCGGTTATTTTTACGCCAGATAGTGAGATTTTGGAATTTGAGTTGGAGGAGTCTGTTAAAAATATTTATCCGTTTTATTAAGAGACGCTTAGAGCGTCTTTTTTTATATTTTTTTCACAAAGATATCTCAAGTATTTATTACTACATTTTTATGGTAAAAAATGGTATAATAGTGTTATAGTGATAAAAAGGAGAGTGTTTTTATGAAAAAAAGTATTTCAATATTATTTTCCTTGGTTTTAGCAGTTATGATGATTGGGTGCTCTGCATCTGATAAATCTCTATCAAGTGAAGAGTTTGTTAAACAATTTATAGAGGAATACCTTACTCTTAAATACGATGGAACTTCACTCAATACTGATTTGAATGCGTATGCAGAGAAAATGAAACCTTATTTTACTGAGGAAGGTTATAGTGCATTTATCAGCAATAGTTACCATTTATTGCCTTATGATATTTTGCAAAAATATCAATCAGATATAGAAGTTAAAAAAATTGAACTAACACAATTGTTTAATAATACAGATGAAGTTGGTTATAATGTTAATACGGAAGTGAAGTTACCATCAGATACTGGAAAAATCATTTTAACACTCAGTATTTGTAAAGAAAACAATTCTTGGAAAATATATGCTATTGTATTCTCTCATATTGATGAATCTTTATAACTTATAATTAAATGAAAAAAACCTCGTTCTGATAATTAACTAAACGAGGTTTTTTTCATTTAATTATAAAAATTTATATCCTGTAATTTTTTGAGTTCCTGTGTAATGCCATTGTCCTAAAGTTTTATAAACATCAACAGCATACATCATGCCATCAATTTTAGAAGTAACTTTAAATTCACCTGCGGTTAAATATCTTCCCCAATATGTCTGCCAGCATGCGTTTTCTGTAATAAGTCTTTCACCACAATAAATACACTTCCACATTTGACCACCTTTATAAGTGTATGTCTGACTTGGAACATGCCATGCATTGAAACTTCCATCAGCTTTCATTGTGTGTATACCTGAAGGTGATTGGAAACAAGACGCAACAGCTAAAGCTGATGGTTCATCAGGGCACTCTCCATCACAATCTTCATGTTCGTGAACCTCTACATATTCCGATATCGGCTCAGTGATAGTCACATTATTAGTCGTAGCAGCATCTACTGAAAAAGAGCTTAATACTAAAAATAATGTCGCAATAAAAAAACTGTAAATAAATTTCATTATACTCTCCTCCTTTAATTAGTGTCACACAATTAGTATACCATTTTTTACCATAATATCAATAAAATGTATAATAATTGTGTGATACTAATAAATTAATAGATAAAATATTTTTTATATAGACCCTAAAAAAATCGTATCTAAAAAGCCGTTTCGTATCAGAATAGGAGTTGAGGTGATAGGATTTGAAACAAAAAAAATATGCACAAATGTTACTTGTCGCTCTAGCTGCAATAAGTGTATTTTTTACAGTAAAAGAGATGTTTCAATCATTGGAGGACATACAACAATATTTATTAAATGTAATGTTGTGCGTGCCTGTGTTTACACTACTTCTGCTTTACATGAAGCATAGAAAACCAACTCAACACAAAAGCAGAAGCAATTTAAGAAGCATCGATTACATGAAACTAGACCCTTACCAATTCGAAAGATTCTGTGCGAACGTGCTCAACGCTAACGGTTATCAGATGATGGTGACGAAGAAAAGTGGTGATGGAGGAAAAGATTTGGTGGGATGGAACAGTAGGAATGAAAGAGTCTTTGGAGAAGTGAAACAATATAAAGACTCTAACAAAGTGAGCCGACCGCTGATGCAAAAATTGCGAGGCGCAATGGCGGACGCAGGAGTTGAGAGAGGAGTGTTCATCACAACGTCTCAATTCACACAGGAGGCGTTGGAATACGCTAAGAGAAATAAGATTCACTGCATTGACAGAAACGGTCTAGAACGACTGATAAGAAGAGCATAAAAAAAAGCAGCGATTAAGCTGCTTGAACTCCTTCTAATGCATTGAAGAATTTTTCGTTATGGTATGAGACGATTTCATCATGATATGCTTTTACTTTCTCATAAAGCTCATAATAGAAATCTGCTTTTGAAGCAAATTCTTTAGCGTAATCAAAATCTTCCTCACCTATTAGAAAATCCCATGAAATAAAGTTTTCGCGAAATTTTTCATGGTAGAACTTCACTAAAGCTGATAAAGATTCCACGCGAGCTGTTTCACTAAAACTTAGATAATAACACTCTAGCTCATCGTGATGATATGCTCCTTTCGCTTTTAAATCGTCGCAGAAATCATTAAACTCACTTGACTCTAATGCTGAGTTGATGAAAGCCTCAAATTCGTCTTGCTCTGTCATATTAACTGCTTCAACAACTTCAACAGTAGCAGTAGTTTCAACAGATTTAACAGCCCCTTTACCGAATAATCCTTTGCATACATTAATTAAGTTTTTTAACATTTTTATTTCCCCTTTAAATTTAAATTTTTAGTCTTTTATTTTTAAGTTATAGTAATCCAATAACAACTTTTTATTTTTGAGATATTTCATATTAGATAGTTGTTTTGTTTTTTATTACAAAAAGTGATTTTAAAAATATGGGTTATTTATATGCTTGATAAATGATGTTTAATATACATCATTTGTGACGCTTTAAGCGTCTTTTTTTACGTGCATGAGACGAAAAAAACTACTGAAATTAATCAGTAGCTTTTTTTTATGCTATTTATCACGTTGTAAGCCTGCTCTTTATCAGTCGTATAGAGGAAATCAATTCTTTTGTCATAGTCATAATTACAAGTATCTACCCCAAAAATTAAGTAAATGATGCCGAAATCACTAAATTTAAAATCCACATCGAATGTTCGGTAACATTCGTACCAGCTCATTATTTCTTTTGTTAAGAATTCAGGCGTAACCTCAAACAAGAAATAATACCCATCGTCGAATTCTCTATAAACACATTGCAGTTCTTCGCAGTTATCAGCATATTTCAAATTAGCGTGATACACAAAATTCAGCATGACATAAGCGTAAGAATAAGCTGATTTAAGTCTAAAATCACTGAATAAACAATCTTGCATTTCCTTGTCGAGCGAATCGTAAAAATCCAATACGTCGGTATAAATAATACTCTCAAACAATTTATCTTTTTCATTCATTGTTAGTACCTCCAGTTTTTTTATTTGCTGTATAGTAGCCATTAAACTGGAGATTTATTTACATTTCAAATCTTGTCAAATAGATAAAAAAATTATATAAAATAATTTTTTTATTTTTTTAAAAAAGACAATGAAAAAAGCGGTGATTAAACCGCCCTTTTAGCATAAAGATTGCTCGAAATTATCCATTGCTTCAATAAGTTCCACACGTAAAATGTCTACGTCTTTCCATTTACGAAAATGACGAGGCATGTTCATTAATGTTGATGAGCTTTTTTGAGCTCGTACAACAATGTTATCTGAAGCTAAATCATAGTCCAAAAACAACTCATTCAGGCAGCTCAACTCATTATCCCAAGTAGAATGAACCTCGCCAATAAATTTTATTAAATTATCTGAGTCGTCTAAATCATTTAATTCAACTTTGCCTAGTTTTTCTAACCCCATTATCACTTTGTTATCAGCACCGCATTTTTTCATTAAATCAATTAAACTTTTCATTTTAACTCCATCCTTTCGTTTTAAAAATTAATTGAAATTACTTAGTATTTAATACTCTTATATATTAGAAATCAGCTATTTTAAATATCAAAAAATGATGGTTATTTCCCAACTTCATGACTGTCGAAAATATTTTTAGAAAAATTAAAAACACGAAATTTTTTTCACGTAATCGAACGGTTCATTGATACGAAGTCCTTAAATAAAGTAATAAAAAGCAGTTGGAAGGTGAGCAAGTAACGACAAATCGAGTTGATGAAGTGTCGATACCTCACTATTTCCTAACTGCTTTTTATTTATTTGAAATCACCAAATAATCATCTTCAATATCCATGCTAATCGCTTCAACAGTTAATGCTTTACTTTGATGTTTAAATGGCTCAAGCTCTTCTTTCGTTACGCTCCACATTCGCTTAAAAGAATTTACTTGGTCATCGTTAAAGAAGTAAATTTTGATATTTAATTCAAACTCAAATCCATAAATCATTCTAAATGATGTAGCAAGAGACTCAATTAAATCTTTAATGTAGCTCTTAGAAATACTCTTTTTTAAATTAAATATGATGATATTTGGACCCGTAAGTGTTAATTTTTCAATATAAACATTTTGCTTTTGATAATGAGCGATGAATAAGCGAGGGTCATTCGGTAATCTATCGTACTCAATCAGCTTATCAGGATAAGGCTGATTTTTTTTAGGCTTATGCGCGTCTCCGCGCCCTTGAGGATTGTAGTCAACATTTTTAAGGTCTTTAATTAACGCAAAATTTTGATAATAAGTTCGCTCTAATACATTTGGATAATATTTAGCGAAATAATTCTCGTGATAATCTAATGCTTTTAACTCCTTTTCATTAAGAACCACGCCTTGCTTTAGGCAACTTTTTTGACGAGCTAAATTGTAAATAGAGTATCTTCTTATTTCGTTTATTACACTTACCTGCTCATCATCTTCCACTAATTCAGAATTTAAGAAAATCCTGTAATAATAATCTGGTTCATCCTTTTGTTTTAATAGCAAAGTTGAGTAGTTATCTTTTAAATAGTCTTTTAAAGTTTCAACATTTAATAGAAATTCCGTTCGATTGTCATGATAAATTTCCATTTCTTCAAGAACTGTCTCAATAATATAGTCAATTTTCATAATATTTAATAACTTAGGGAAGTCTGATGAAGTTTCCTTAACCGAGAAGGCATTTTTAGAAGATTCCAATCCTTTGAGATGTCTAATAGCCGTCTTTTTAAGAACTAGCATAACAGCTTGTGTTCCACCGACATATTGAGTTTTAACAAGCCCCATCCTCTTCATATCAGGTAAAATATCATTTTGAAGTTGAGCAACTGTCGCATAATCCATTACAACCGCTAAATAGATGAAATGGGCTTGTAGCATCATGTAATCACCTTGTAAATTAATTAAATTTAAGAAAGCATCGTATTTTTCACAAGTTTTTTTACGGAGAGCACAAGCTCTCTTTTTATATTTGCGTTTAGGTTTAACTTCTTCAACTTGTTTATTTTCAATATTTTGATTTTCAATTGTCATTTCAATCACCTCATTTCATTTATTGGATTAATATTTTCGGATAGTTCCACCGAAAGCTCCTGCAAAATTCGTTTTAGCGGTAATCATAGCTGTTGTATAGCCACGTCCGATGGCCTCTGAGAAGATTAATTCACCACTAACTGAGTCAACATAAGCTCCATCGCAAGATGAATAATCTTTTCCTTGTTCTTTAACGAATTCACCAGACGCAACTTTAGCAATAAACGCATTTCGTAACTCAGTTTCAGTCATCCAGCTCTCACGTTCTTCTGGAGTTCGTGCAAGATAATCACTAGCTAATTTAATATCGTGTTCTAAAGCTCTAGTTTGTGGAGTGTAAAATCCACTTAGAAACATTTCACTTCGGGCAATATTGTAGCCTTTTTGAGTCATTTCATAAGCAACAATTCGTGTTCCATCATTTTGATTTTTAAAAACCTCTTTAATAAGTCCTGACTGTCGCCATAACTTTTGACGATGATTTGATAATCCTACCTCTTTTAATTGCTCTTTAGTCATATGCCCAACACATTTGAAAGCATGAAAAGCTGAATAATCACACTTTAACCAACAAGGTATTTTAAGTCCTAATTCCTTAAATTTAGCTTTTTGAGCTGCCGAAGTTCCTCTATTAGTGCTTGGACTTTTAGATTTAGTAGAACTACTGGTTGTCTTAGAGTTTGAATTATCAGTAGTAGTGGTAGTAGGATTGCTAGATTTGTTATTTTTATTAGTAGTTTTAGAACTAGCTGATTTATTGGTATTTTCCTTTTTTTTAGTTGAAGATGATTTGCCTTTTTTATTAGATTTATTTTTTTCAGCCATTTTTGTTTTCATAAAAATTCTTTTTACAAATGCCATAGTTATCACCTCGATTAAATTCAGAATAAGGATGGAACATTGATACGCGTGACAGAAACATCATTAGAGATTTGATTCCATTCTGACGTTAAACTACATCCGTCGCATTCGTCGCGCAAGCGACTGTTGAAAGCCCCTTGAGGGGTTGGGGAGAAGCCTCCGATGTCGGAGGTTTGGTGGTAGAAGCCCTCTTGAGAGGGTTTGGGTGAGAAGTCCCCAACGGGGATTTAGGGGGAACTTTTTGCGATGATGTCGCTAGATTGAAAATCTAGTGATTTCTGAGTAAAAAGTTAAGCGTAAGCAAGGCGGTTCCATCAGCAAGGTTCTTAATTATTTTTGAGCGCTTTTCTCAAAAATGATTAAGGTTCTTGATGGGACAGTGATTCGATTTCTTCGGAATGCTTTTCTCCGAAGAAATTGGATTAATGTCACGGAACCTTAATTTTTAGTGGAGAGTAACGCAACGTTACCTTTCTATTCAACTGCAAACTTGTTTGCTTAGTTGGATAAAGGTAAAAAATTAATTCGACGGAGACTTGGAAATTTATATTTTGACGCTTCGCTCAAAATGGAAATTTATAAGGCTTCTAGAAGCCCTGAGCACTTTGCAAACGGTAGATTTTTTTATTCAAGTATCTCGGTGGAGATATGAAGAATAAAAAAAGATAACGGAGCATTAGTAGCGAAGCTTACGCCTCCTTCAATTGCTAGAAACGTTGATATTATGCGATACATTGGATGAAGGAGGGGTGTTTTTTTGTGAGGAGCGCCTCCACTTTTGATTTCTATATATTAGTTGGGGGCGACGAGCAATATCAATTTTCGCTCTCAAGAGTGGAAATTGATAACGGGAGCTTTGCTCACGTTCATCTTTATTCGTGAAACGTCACGCATTTCAGCGTTAGCTGATTGTTATTGCTAACGTCCAGTAGTGCAGCGTTTAGCTGCCATTGACACGTTTACTGCAATTATTGAAACTTCGTCAAAAATTAGATACATAAACATGACTAAATAGGAGTCAAAAGGGCTCCTTTTTAAAATTTGAATTATTGTTCGTCCATTACTGCAAGTGATTAAACTTTGTTAAGTCTAGCTTTTGTCGCGATTAAACGGGAGCCTAATGTGGTTAAACGTTAAACTTCGACTATCTTAACTAGCTACAATGAATTACTAAAATCGTATTATGTCAAAATTTAACCTTAACTAATTGCTAAATCAGCATTTTTAAATTCAACGACTCACATTGAACGAGTGCAATCACAATTTGATTTGAATAAGTTCCTCTTGAATTTTATTCTCAAATTACAATACGTCGATTTAAGAATTGAGTTAAATATTGACTTTGTTTGTTCTATATTAGAAAAACTTGTTTTTAAATATAAAAAAAAAGAGATGGAATTAATCCTCTCTCTAATTATTAAACGTTCCTTTTGAAGTGTGAAATCCTTCCGTAGCGGTTATATGAATAACTCGCTATCTCATAAACACCCTTAGTTAAAATATATTTGTATTCATCTGGCATAATCATACACCTTTCAACTGGAATAGCATCAGGACTAGACGGTTTAAAAACTTCTAATTTTCTCTCACCTTTTTTATATAAAGTTTTGTGTACCCAATCTGAATTCAATAACCAGTCATTATAATTATGTTTCTCTTCTTTTATAATAGGCTCATTTTTATTTTCGATAAACTCCATCATTAATTTGTAATCATTATCAGAGAAGCCATCTACTATAGACCAAAACTTTTCTAATCCCTCTTGAATATTTTCTTCCTCATAAGCTTTTTTTTCTTTTTCATAATTCCTTTTAGATATAAAAATATTTATCTTTTTTTTTATATATTTAGCAAAAGTTATAACTAGCATAACTATTGCAAAAGAAACAAGAAAACCAAGAAGTATAAATAACCATGTATCAAGTTTTTTTACAAAAGGTAAGTCAGACGGTGTTAATCCATAAATGACAATTGACATAATCAAAGCTATAACACTCGGCATTAAATATTTTTCAAAAACAAATGATAAAATCGCTGCTAAATCTTTTTCCATAGTCACCTCAAAAATATTTTTTCTAAATTATACCACAATCAGACATAAAATAACAGCGACTTAATTTATCCTATCAGTGAATTTTATTCCATCGACTTTTGATTTCTAAAATGGTTAATCTGGTCATTAGCATCTCAATTAGCTCTCTATATCTTGCTTCTAAACTATCATTATTCAAACTGTTTCGTATCAAGTATCGTCTTGTTATTTTAAGAATTGCAAGAGCTCGTTCAATTTCATATCTGTTCATTTTTGTATCACCTCTATTAAAAAATACGTATTTTTAAAGGGATTTCCTTTAAATAAATTTGATTAATAGGATATAATATTTTCGAACTCACCAAATAAAAGAAATAAATATCGAAGAAAAATGGGGGGAAATGAAATGGTAAAGGATATTGAATCTATTTTAAATGATACACGTCGATTACTTAATCATTACTGTCAACAATCAGAAAAGATAAAAGAAGATGGTATGGGGGATTATCCTGCTGGTGATAACATTATTAAAGCCTTAGATGAAGCGTGTAACTCGCTTTATAGAGCACAAAATGTTATACGTTATTATGAAGAACCTAACAAAAACTAAAAGAGTAGCTAATTAGCTACTCTTTTTTTATTTCTCTCCTTCATTCTCTTTTAAACGCTCTTTTGATTGTGCCATCTGTGACATTAACTCTATTAGTTGAGATTGCATATCTGCCTGTTTTTGATGCCCAGCTTGTAGCTGCGCTTTCAATTGGATAACTTCATCTTCATATTTAGAATTTTGAACTTTTAAATCAGCCACTTTTGACTCCAAATTTTCGACTTTAACCTTTAATAAATTGGTTTCACTGGCTAAATCCGAGTTAGATTTTATCGCTTCTGATAGTTGATTAGATAAAGTTTCATTTTTATCCCTTAATTGTTTTAATTCATTTTTATCTTCACGAGCATCTTTTGCTAAGTCAGCAATTTCTTTATTCTTATCATCAATTTCCTGTTTTTTAGCTTCAATATCAGCATCTTGCTTCTGAATAGTAGCCTTTAAGTTGGTAATCATCTCTTCGCGGATAGTAACTTCCTTCTCTAAATGAGTTTTCTCAGTTTTCAACGTGTCAAGTTCGGCAGTGAACTCTGCTTGCTGAGTTTCAAATTCATTTGATTTCACTTCAAGTAAGTCATTGGTTTTAGTTAATTTATCTTCTAATCCTTCATTTTTAGCACTTAGGCTATCGTTATCTTTATTAAGCCTATCTAACTCTTTACTATACGCCTTCAACAATTCATCTTCGCGCTTTTGTAGTTGAGCATTAACCGTAGTAGCTTGAGATTCAAATACACTCATTATCATAGATAAAGCCGTTTGAATTTTTTCCTTGTCGCCCGCATAAACTCGTGCAATCTGGTCGGGTAATTGACTCATTGTTAAATCGTGATTCATTGTTTTTTCTGCAATCATAACCGCATTTCTAAGTTGCTCGGCTTGAGTTGCTCCCTCAAACCCTTTTAATGCAATTTCTAATGCTTCAATTTCAGTAGGTAACATCTTAAATGCTTTTGTTTTTAATGTTTGTTGCTGTTCCATCTATTCCACCTCTTTTAATTTATAAAATGATTGGTATTATTATCTTATATCCTTATTATAACACCCATTTGATAAGAATATAACCAATAGTTAACTTAAAACCGTTAATTTTAATTAGTTAACCTTTGTTATCCAGGTTAACTAAGTTATATATAAATTGAATTAGATGAGCTATTGAAAGTGGAATGAATGGTATAAAAAAAGAGACCAGCTTGATGCTAATCTCAATATTATGAACGAAAAAGATTTTTTAACGTTGCACGTACTTTCTCACTTTCTTCTTCAAACCCTTTTTGTAGAAGGTGTTTTCATCAATCAAAGGCATTGCAACGCCCGTAAATTGTTCTATCATTCCATTCGATTAATCGTTCATCTTTATTTTCACATGCGTAGCACTCTACAAAATCAATACAGTTAAGTGCCTTAATTGTATGAAAACTAATTTGATGTGTGGGATATTTAAATTTCATCAATTTAAAAAATTTCTCCTTATTCATTTGTCCCATCGAATATGCTTCTATATAATCATAAATCGTATCATCCGCCATTGGACCGATTACAACATCGTATTCATGCGTCTTTCCGCTACGGCAAGCAATGACAAACTCCAACCACTCGTCAGAGTAGTCCTTGAATTCTTTTACGTTCAATTCCTCAACGTTTTTAAGTTCATACACGTTAACTATAGGTGTGTTAAATTTTCCTGACGCTTTTTCGGCTTGCTCTTGGAGTTTCGTGCAATAAAATCCCCAAGAAAAATCTTTCGTGAAAAGATATTTTTTAATATATGGGAGCTCTATTTTCGTGTAACTACCGTGATATATAATTTCTGAATGTTTCATAATAACCACCTTTTTTAGTTGTGTAATTGCTCCTTACACTAGGTGAGAGTGGTTCTACACCACTCTTTTTTTATTTGCACTCAATTGATAAAGTTACATCTCCCAGGTCTATTCCCTCTGAAAATTTAATTTGTCTGCTAATAACCTCGTGTAAGAAATGCAACTTATCCGAATGAAAATGCTCATGTTCTTTGATTAAATCGTCAATACTCTTATGAGCGTAATATCTATCAGTTGAACTAGTTAAATCAAATTCCTCTGAAAAATCTTCATGATAAATGTGTTTAAAATGTTTTTCAACCGATAACACCATTTCAGTTGCTTTAGCAAGTTCAACTTCTATTGCATAATTAACTTTGATATACTCCAAAGCTTCTTCTAACTCTGAAAAGATAATAGGTAAATAAGCTTTATCCTCTTTGATAACGAAGTTATTTTTTAAATTAACAACATCGTAGAAACTATCATTCGATGAAACCATCTCCAAATCTCCCAAGTGAAGTCTTTCAATAGAGATTATTTGACCATTAACTTCTTCCTCTGTTATGAATGTCAAATCACCTGCCACATGATAATCAGTTCCTTCCTCAAACCATTCATCTTCATTTTTCACAGTGTAAATCATTTTTTATTCCCCCTTATAATGCTCTTCATATAGAGCTTTATATTTATAAACCGTTTGTCTTGAAATCCCACATAGTTTGCATAACTCAATCATCGTAATTCGATTTTCATTACCTTTAGGTAATTTTACTTTAGGATAATGTTTCAAAAACGAGTTGGGTAAGTCTTCGAAACAAGTTTCCTTCCTACCTATTTTAACACCCTTATCTTTGGCGTTCTTCATGCCACTCTTAACTCTAGCCCTAATCATGTTGCGTTCCATCTCTGCGAATACTGCCATCATTTTCAGCATTCCATCCGTCATAGGGTCTAGCTCACCTTTTGAACAATCAACAACAAAATCACCAATAATAAGTTTTAAATGTTTTTCTTTTGCCAACTCGATGACCTCGCACAATTGTTTCACGGAACGACTTAGCCTCGATACCTCAGAAGTAACAAGTGTATCTGAGTCTTTTAACTCTTTTAAAAGTTTGTTGAAGGCTTTTCTATCTTCCTTAGAGCCTGATTCATATTCAAAATAAATATTTGATTGAGGAATGTCATATTTAGCAAGTGCTTCATTGACTTGTCGCATAACATCTTGCCTCTCTTCATTTGTCGAACAACGTGCATAACAATAAATTGCCATTTTAACACCTCCTTCATTTTTTTATTTTTTCATTATAGTTAAATTTTACCTCAAATATTCAAAAGTGTCAACAAAAAGCTACTCGAAGTTTATTTGACATTTATTCCCCTTTTTTTCTTCCAAAACTGCGGTAATATCAAGGAAAATAACAATTGAGCAAAATGAAGAAAGTAGGCAAAAAAGTGTACTCGAAAGGAGTTCTTTTCTTAGATGATTAAATTTTAAAAGTAACATCTCCAATCGAGGGGGGGTGGGTTTAAATATAATCGTGTCCCCAGAAGGTCTTTAAACTATTAAACACCAGAAGAAATCACAAACTAAGTAACTAGACTCGCTCATTACAATTGCTTAGTTTGTGATAAATAATTTTCTGATTTAAATTGAAAATTTACTAATAAAAAAAATCTGACTTTAGTCAGATTTTTTTTATTAGTAAATTTATTTAGTTCTCCAAATAAATCCTTCAAAGTTTGATGGTGCTGGAAACTTCATATAATAACATGCGTCAGAGCTTAGCCCAGAAACACCCCATCCCATTGTTGTATTTGCAGCAGGCTTAAAAGTAGCGATAAGTGTATCTGAACTTTTACCATTGTTTTTATATAAATATGCTACTCTCCCTTTAGAAAGATAGTTAGTTATTTCAATAGTAGCACTATTTACCCCTTTGGTATTTTGTTCAGAATATAATGCGCTATTTTGGGCTACTCCTTTAAATGGTTGTTTCTCATTTAAAGCTAATAGTTTAAAATTATTTATTGCTGGAATTCCTAGTAAACGTGGTGATTGGATTAATGAATCTCTCACTACTGGCATTTTTAAATCAGAAGGAAGAGAATACAATGGTACTACAGTAATTTCTTCATCATAAATAACAACTGATTCATTAGATTGTTCAACTGTTAAATCTGTTGAAGCCAAAGCAGATGTAGGTGTGGCCGCAAAAGTGAATGCAATAGTAGAGCATAATAAAATTTTTGATAAAATATTCATTTTTATCCCCCGTTTTTTAAAAATTTAAGATATGTATTTTTTTACCTTATTTTACATTTTAATACATTTTTGTAAAAAAATAAACAAAAATAGAAAAAAATGTATTAAATATTGTGTTTTTTATAAAAAAATATATAATGATAGTATATTAATTAATTAGGGGGAGATTGGAATGAAGTTAAAATTTGTTTTAGGATTAGTATTAACTTTATTAATTATTTTAGGTGGAGTAGTATTTTTTAAATTTCAAAATATCTCTGAATATTTTAGTTCATTCACTGGGATGAAAGCTGTTGTTTCACTTTTAACTGGTGATGAAATTGTTGAAATTACAGGAAATACGAATGAACAGTTATTAATGGTTAAACGAGATGATAAGATAGATACATATATTGGAAATCTTAATTCAGAAGGATATGTTTGTAAGAGTATAGGAAATGATGATTTTAATTGTGAAAAAAATGGAGAAAATTTCTTTGTAGCTTCTGAATGCTATACGCGATATTTTACTATTTTTAAATTAGAGAAAGATGATAATACACTTTAAAAATTTCGTAAAAAAATAGTTGGACAATAGAACCTCGTAGACGAAAGTTGAGACCGAGAAGAGCGATAGCTAAAGCATCGTCCTCCGTCCAAGCCTACCGCGTCAACGTCTATTATCAACTTTTTTTTTTTGCTTCTACTTCATATCCAAATCCCATAGTAAATCAATGCACCATAAAGCATCCAAGTAGTGCAAAATCCCATTTATTATTCCATAAAAACAATTCCATTCTTATACACCAAAAAATGGTAATTATGAGTGGTGAACAAAAAAAAGACGTTCTAGAAGAGCATCAGTTTCAGTTTTGGGATGCAAAAAACTAAATTACATAAGTTTTAACAGTTAAAATTGCTTTTAAAATTGTTGAAATAAATTCAAATAATTAACGATTTATTTTTAAACTAAATTATTAATATCTTTGAAATAAAAAATGCAGGTATGAATTTCCTGCATTTTTTTGTATCTTCGCAATCTGTTAAAAGTTTTTCACAAAAATTTAGGGGTGTACCAACTAAACATTTAAATAGTTATTTGAAATGGTTCAAATAGAGTAAAATTTTTAAAGATGAAAAGAGCTCTTCAAAATTCAAACATCCTACGTTCAATCACAAGCAACATATGCAGGTACTCTGATTGAAGAAATTCTCTCAAGAAAACCTATATTTGTTTAGCTTAACGAGTTACTAAGAGTTTTTGTTGTAATTTTATGGTAAATAAATGTATAATATTCCTCGGAAATCGAATTTTGGTAGGAGGAAATATATGATATTAAAATCTATTTCTAATAAAAAATCACCTTTAATTTTACCGTTATTAGCATCTATACCAACATTTATCTTTATTTTTAATTCAATATTCTCATCTTCAGTT
>SKEW01001323.1_pt1 | contig 15293 bp, 15 predicted proteins | sample 4841441 | NCBI WGS metagenome assembly SKEW01 (sample SAMN11008799, study PRJNA524170) | human gut metagenome | isolation source: fecal sample from pouch patient p41 | place: Israel: Tel-Aviv | reverse complement strand
ATGATATATAATGTAAATAGAGTAATTGTATTTTTAAGGAGAAAAGAAGAAATGATTGAATTGCCTTTTGATGAAGATATAGATATAAGAATGCTAGAAAATGTATTTGATGATATGACTAATAGTTATAAAATATTTTGGTTTCTAGGTGTATTTGAAGAAGTTATAGCTAATAAGAAAATAATATCATTTAAGGAAGTTGTAGCAAGAATGATTGCGAAGGCTTGGTATCCGTTATTAAATTATAATTTGAATTTTGGATCACAGGATCAGATGTCAAAGAATATTAAAAAAATATTTAATGAATACATAAAAGATAAGGAGATATCAAAATTTCAATTATATAAAGAATTATGTAGTACAGAAAATAAAGAGTTAGAAAAAATAATGAAAGAATTTTATAAATATGTTCCGTATAGATTATTAAGAGGATTTTATAAGAATGAATTAAGAGGAGTAAAAGATGGAATAATTAATAAAAGTATAGAGGAACTTGCTAAAAATGATAGTAGAGTGTTCTATAGAATTAATTCTGAGAAAAAACAAATATATATAAATGAAAATTGGTACAAGTATATTTGTGAAAATCAAAATATTATTAGAGGGTGGGCGAATTATAATCTTATTTTATTCTTACAAAATAAGAATCCTAGTGTTCCAGCAATACCATTAAAGTTAGAACCACCTATTGAACGTAATTTGGTTAATGCTAAGAAATATTGGAATAATGTTATTAAAAATATTAGAATAAAGGATATTTATACAGGAGAATATTTTACAGAAGAAAAATATAAAGAAAATGGTCCATTAAGTATTGATCATTTTTTACCTTGGAGTTTTGTTGGACATGATGAATTGTGGAATCTTGTACCTACATTTAGAAATATAAATAGCAGTAAAAGTGACTCATTACCTAGATATGATATTTATATTGAGGATTTTTCCGAAGTTCAGTTTCAAGGTATAGATTTTATTAGAAAACAAAGAGAGTCTCGAAAATATATAGAAGAGTATTTATCAATAGACAAAACCTTGGATATTAAAGCTATAATGAATGTTAATAGTGAATTGAATAAAGATAAGTTCATACATGATTTGAAAGCAATGATAAATCCGTTATATCAAATTGCATATAATCAAGGATTTCATGAATGGACTTATAATATAAGTAACAAGGATATAATTAGGTTAGATAAAAAAGTAGAAAAGTGTAATATAATAGGAAGTAATTTAAATGGGAAAAGTAAACAATGCACTTAGAATGCTAGCCATACTAAGAAGCAGAAAAAAAGTAACAAGAAAAGAATTAGCAGAAGAGTTAGAAGTAGATATTAGACAAATAACAAGATATAAAGAAGACTTAGAATACGCTGGAGTTACCATAACCGAAATAAAGGGTAGATACGGTGGATACATTTTAGAAAATAAAGATTACCTATTAAACTTAGAGTTAAGCGATAAAGAAAGTTTAGCATTATCTAAAACAAAAGATTATCTAAAAGATCAAGGCTTACACTTTTATAATGACTTAAGTTCAGCAATAGAAAAAATAAAAGCAATAAACCCTAAAGATAATAATTATAATTCAGAAAGTATATATTCAAAAGGAATAAAGATTAAAGCAAATCATGAAGAAGAAAGTGAAAAATGGCTTACTATTAATGATGGAATTCTAAATAATAGAAAATTAAGAATTAAATACATGGATTCTAAAGGATGTTGTACAGAAAGAATAGTTCAACCTTATAAATTGTACACATATTATGGATCAAATTACTTTATAGGAAAATGTGAAGAAAGAAATGAACTAAGACAATTTAAACTAGTAAGAATAAAAAATATAGAACTATTAGAAGATAGATTTATAAAAGATGATTTCGATATAAATGAGTATCTTAAAAATTCAATTGGATTATTTAAAGATAAAACTTATAAAATAAAGTTAAAAATAACTTATCCATATGCAATGGGCTTTAAGGAATATTCATGGACAGAAGAAGAAAGCATAGAAGATTATATAGAAAAGGGGTACCTTATTTATAATGCAAAAGTAGAAGGAAAGACTGAAGTTATTCCATGGATTATGGGAATGGGAACAGCTTGCACTGTTTTAGAACCATTAGAATTAAAAGATGATATCATAAAAGCATATAAAGAAATTCTTAACCAATATAAATAATGTTTAAGGAAGCTATGTAAGTATTAAATATAAATTCTTACATAGCTTTTGTTTTTTGTTGATCTAAATATAGTACCTGATCTATAATCACTTATTAAATAATAGTTATTTAAGGAGATTTAAAAAGTATGAATAAATATAGATTTAATATAGAAGAAGTGCTAAATAGAGAAATAATGATTGAAGCTAATAATTTTGAAGAGGCTATGAAAATAATTAATAGACTATACAAGGAAGGAGAAATTATATTGGATTATAGTGATTTTGTAGGATATACGATAGATTATATAAAAGAAGAAAATAAATTTTAAAAATAAATTAAAAGGACGATATATGTCACTATTAACATTTATTATATACACATAGAATAAATTACTTAAGAGGTGGCAGATATGATAAAAATACAACATAATTTAGATGTAAAAAAATTTAAGTGGTTATGGTGCAAATATGTACAAGATGGAAATGATCAAAAACATTGTACAAATTCTTTAAAAGGAAAATACAGCAAAAAATTTAGTAAGCATAATGAAAATTTTAATAATGAAACAACAATAGTATTTGATGAACAACCAGAAGATAGCTTTAAGGCACTTTACATATGTGGAGTTATTAATGCTGGATATAGTGCAAAAAAGAATTATCCTCACAATGTACATTTAGCTATTGTTCCTAAAGAAGGGGCAAGATGTCTTTATCAATTTGAAAATTGGACTATAGATATTGAAGGAGGAATGATTTCAATGATTCCTGAAATTAAAGAGTTACCTGAAAAGTATCAGGGGTTACCAGATGAGTATGTTACTTGCAGAATATTTAGATGGGCTATAGGATATTTTTTTAACAAGAAAAATGATTTAACTAATCTAAAAGAAGTTTAGTTAGTTTATAAATAAAATAGTATAAACACAATAGAATTAATTGATTATAAAAATTGATAATCATTAAAATTACTTTATATATAGTAGTGAATTGAAGTTTTTTTATTTATATATTATATGGAATTTTATTTGGGAGTTAAGTTTATGAAAAAATTGATTGTTGCAGGAATATTAGCTACTTTTACATTGTTTGCAGGTTGTTCAAATACTACAGGAACACAAAAAAATGAAGCATATAATCTATCAGAAGTTGAGGAAGAAGAGAATATTAAACCACAAGTTAATATAAATGATTTTGTAATAACAGGGCAATTACAAGAGCCAGATAGTATAGGAACTGTTTATTATAAAGCTACTTTAACAAACAATAGCATTTATTCAGTCAAATTTGCAGATTTTAAATACCATATGACTAAGGATGGGGTAGAGGAGAATACTTACTTAACTTTTTTAGATACAATATCAGCAGGGCGAACAAGCAGTGTTAGTGAGTGCTTTGGGAGTGATGATATGGAGTTAATTAGTATTACATTAACTCTTGTAAATACAGAAGGTAAAAACATATATGTTGAATATGATGCTAAGCTTGATGAAATAGAAATATGGTAATAAAATGAATAAATCGGTAAAATAAATGATAGATAAATAATTTATAGATCTTATTACATGGATTTTTTAATAATGAAAAATACTATATAATAGTATTAAAGGAAGTCATTTATTGTGACTTCTTTTAATTTATCTAGAAGGTAGTAGCATTGAAGAATAACACATTACATTTTTACAATAATAATTGAAAAACATACATAGAAACAACACTTACAATTGATATGAGCAAATTATATAAAGATTTTAAACAATATCCCGAAAGGTGGAACTATCCTAGACTTAGGGTTCGGAAGTGGTAGGGATAGTAAAACCTTTATGGATAATAGAAGAGAATATAGAGGAGAAAAATAAATTGAAAGAATTGAAGTTAGAGAAAATTATTGAAGAGAATAAAAAAACTATTAAAATAATTGAAAGATTTATAATGTTTGGGAAGGTTTATTCTATATTATCAATACCATTTTTATTGTCTTTTGTAATATTTAGTGAAAGTATAAATATTAAAAAAATAGCAATTCTGTTATTTATTTTGAATACAGTAATGGCAATAAAGGTGTCAGTAAGGAGTAAAGAACTATTAGAATTAAAAGAGTATACGGATGAAATTATAGAGGATAAAAAAAGAATAGAAAGATTAAGTATGTTTGAAAATAAAAAATTAAATAAAAATGAACTTTAGTAAGTTTTATATGGAGCTTTTTATTTCCTAATGGAGTAATGAGCAAAACTATTACTATAAAACCTAAAAAAAGAATTAGCACGTGGTATTAACATAAGAATTATTACAGGAAGCTATTTAAAAATAACATAACCACAAGCAATATACTTACTAAAATCAGAACTAGGAGATAAAGTAGACTTAAGATTTTAAGAAGCATATGAAGGAGGCTATTGATCTTAGGGGTGAAACTTATTATAAGAATAGATTTTTTAATAATGAAGAATAGTATATAATAAAATTAAAAGAAGTCATTTATTGTGACTTCTTTTAATTTATCTAGAAGGAAGTAGCAACATTGAAAAATAACACATTAGATTTTTACAACAATAATTCAAAAACATACATAGAAACAACACTTACAATTGATATGAGCAAATTATATAAAGAGTTTTTAAATAATATCCCAAAAGGTGGAACTATCCTAGACTTAGGGTGCGGAAGTGGTAGAGACAGTAAAGCATTTATAGATAAAGGATACAAAATAACAGCAGTAGATGGTTCCAAAGAATTAGCACAAAGTGCATCAAACCTAATAGGTCAAGAGGTTTTAGTTAGTAAATTTGAAGACTTATCATTAATAGACAAGTTCCATGGAATATGGGCATGTGCATCATTACTTCATGTTAATAAAAAAGATATCCTAGATGTTATAAAAAATGTATCCTCAAATTTAAATGATAATGGAATCTTTTATATGTCATTTAAGTATGGTGAAGATGAATATATAGATGAAAAAGGAAGATATTTTAATTGCTATACTGAAGAAACTTTTAATGAATTAATAAATAAAGTTGAAGGTTTAAAGATTATGAAAGTTTATAAAACTATTGATATTGTTCCAGGAAGAGGCGATATTACTTGGTTAAATGCAATTTGTGTTAAGGAGAGTTAAGAGGTTATGAAAACTTATAATAAGTTAGTAAGAGATTTAATACCAGAAGTTATAAAATCAACAGGAAAAGAATGTGAAATAGAAATAGCTCCAAAAGAAGAAAGAACAGCACTTCTTGAAGCTAAACTTATGGAAGAGGTTAATGAATATTTAGAAGATAAAAACTTAGAAGAGCTTGCAGACATTATGGAAGTTTTATTTGGACTAGCAGATAATATTGGATATAGTGAAGAAGATTTACTTAATAAAAGGCAAGAAAAGTTAAAAGAACGTGGTGGATTTAAAGAAGGAATTATATTAAAAGGTGTTAAATAGAAAATAAATCGATACGATACCTAAAAGAATGTTTAATTTGAAACAAGATATTAAACAATACAAAGAACTCTACTAATAAATTATAAGGTAGAGTTCTTTGTATTTTAATTTAAAAGAAGTTCAGTTACTTTATAAAGAAAATAGTATTAATACCTATTATTAATTATATAGATAAGCATAAAGACTACTCCATATGAGTAATAAAATGAAACTTTTTATTCATATATTATATAGGATTTTATTTGCAATAAGATTTTATTTAGGGGGTCAAATATATGAAAAGATTGCTTATTGTTGGAATACTAGCTACTTTAACTTTATTTGCAGGTTGTTCAAGTGCTACAGAATTACAAGAAAATGAAAGATACAATTCACCAGAAATTGAAGAAGCTGAAGATGGTGAGATAGAAGAATCAAAAGAATCAGAAATCAATATAAATGATTTTGTAATAACAGGGCAACTACAACAACCAGACAGCATGGGCACTATATATTATCAAGCTACATTAACAAATAATAGTAGCTATCCAGTTAAGTATGCAGATTTTAAGTATAATATAACTAAGGATGGTGTCAAAGAAGGTTCTTATTTAACATTTTCAGATACAATATTAGCAGGAGAAACAAGTAGTATTAGTGAATGCTTTGGTAGTGATGATATGGAGTTAATTAGCATTGAATTAACTCTAGTAGATGCTGAAGGTAATGACATTTATGTTGAATATGATGTTAAGCTTAATCAAATGGAAATATGGTAATAAAATAAATAGAGCAGTAAAAATAAAGGGTATATAAATCGTTTATAGATCTTATTAGATATATTTATAAATAAAAATAGTATATAATAGAATTAAAAGAAGTCATTTGTTGTGGCTTCTTTTAATTTTTATGTTAATAAATGTGGATTCCACATTGTTGAATTTTTTAATAAATATTATAAAGATTCTCAAAATGATAAGATTGATGGTGAATTTAATGAAGAGTTTTTTAGGTTTGAAAAAGTAATGAAATAAGTATACCTAAGTTAAGGCGTTACAATTTGATTATTAAGTTTATACAAGCAATTTTAATATATTGACTTTTAAAGGGGTGTCTAAAATAGACATACCTTTAAGATATACTTATTTAAACAATAATTTTAAGCAAGGATAATAAAAGATTAATCAGCAATATAAAACCTTATAGAATATTTAATAGAAATTAGTAATTTGAAATTTTTTACAATTAATAAAAAACATGATAAAATTATAACTATAAAAATAATATTTTTATTCAAAATAAAAGGATAATAAAGAGATGCAAATGGAGGGGATTATATGTTAAAGAACAAGGTAGCTATTATTACAGGAGGTAACTCAGGGATTGGAGAAGCAACTGCACTATTGTTTGCTAAAGAAGGTGCAAAGGTTGTAATAACTGCAAGAAGAAAAGAACAATTAGAAAATGTTGCCCAAAGAATCAGGGGCTTAGGTGGAGAAGTATTAGTAGTAACTAGCGATATTTCTAAAAAAGAAGATTGTAAAAATGTTATAGATGAAACAATAAAAACATTTGGTAAATTAGACATTTTAGTTAACAATGCTGGTGTACTAGATCATGCACTTTTACCTATTGAAGCTGTTGATGAAAATGATGTTAATTTTGTAATAGATGTTAATACAAAAGGAACTATAAATATTACAAATGTAGCTGCTAAGGTAATGTTAGAAAATAAAAGTGGCGCAATTATTAATGTAGCATCAGTTGCTGGTGTTTATGGTTCTGGAGGAGCTGTATATTGTGCTAGTAAAGGAGCAATAATTGGATTAACTAAAAATATTGCATTAAGAATGGCTAAAGAAGGAATACGTTGTAATGTTGTGTGCCCTGGTTCAGTAAAAACACCAATGTCTAAATCAGAAAATTTAGCTAATATGAATATGGATATGATGAATGCTATGATGGCTCATGCAGATTTAAAGCTACCAGTTTGTGAACCAGAGGATGTAGCTAACACTATAGCTTTCTTAGCTAGTGATAAGGCTAGAGCAATAACAGGACAAGTATTAGTAACTGATTTTGGTGCAAATTTATAATAAAATAAAAGTTAATTATTAAGCTAAGTAAACTTATATAATGAGTTTTATTATTAGGGTAATATGAAAATAGTAAATAAGTAATACATTTAAAAAGCTAGAAAATATTAATTAGTTTTCTAGCTTTATATTATTTTATATGAATTTTTGAATAAATTGTTTTTAATTTTGAGTTAATATGAATTTATTAAATACTTATACAAAAAAATAAACCTTATAAAATATAAGATTTATTTTTCTTGGTTGCGGGGGCAGGACTTGAACCTACGACCTTTGGGTTATGAGCCCAACGAGCTGCCAACTGCTCCACCCCGCGATATTATGTCTTGCAAACTTGTTTTGCTTAACTTGTAGGTTAAGTATAACTTTATAATTACATATAGTCAAAACTGCATTATGCCATATTAAGCCTTTAGAGGACAAGAAGTAGTTTAGAATACTAAATCTAGCTATATGCTATCAATATAACAACTTTTAAGTATTAATGATTTTTTAATATAAACTATGTGATATAATTTTTAATATATTTAAATTAATATAGTAATAAATTTATAAAATTAGAATAGAGGTACAAGTATGATAAATCCCAAAAGAGAGTGGAGAAAGTTTGAATCATTGGAAGAAAAAATAGAAGTTTTAAAAGAATTAAAACTAATTAGCCCTAAGGCAAATGAAGTTAAAACTTTATATTATAAAGGTGCATATACAGAAAATGCTGTAGAATGCGATGTTGTTGGAATAGTTGATAATAATGAAATAATATTAGATATAAATGGTGAATTACATAGCATACACCCAGATTACTTATTAGATATGCAGAAAAAAGAAAGATTCATAATTGTAGACATAGAAACACCAAGAAGCTTTAGTCCAGCTGATGGAATAAGAGAAGTTGCTGCAATAGTTGTAGAAGATTATAGAGTAATTGATAGCCTTCATTTAGCAATTATTAATGATGAAGAAAAATATAAAAATGGATATGGTGATGGCTTAGATGCAATTGAAGAAAATGAAGAGCTTAAGTCAAAATTCAAATCATTAATTAAGAAGTATAAGTGTCCTTTAGTAGCACATAATGCAAGTTTTGATAGAAACTTTTTAAGATATTGGGGCTGGGTTGAAGATAATCAAGAATTTTATTGTAGTATGAATACAATAAAGCAAAAAGAAATATTACCTTCATATAAGCTTGTTAATTTATTAGAACATTACAATATTAAAAAGGGACAGGCTCATAATGCATTACAGGATGTTTTAGATTTATTAGAGCTATTAAAAGTTATTAAGCCTGAAAGATGGTCAGCTTTAGGTACACCAACATCAGCATCAGTTGCAAAGAAAAGTAACAAGGATAGCAAGAGTAGTAATGAAGCTAATGGTGCTAAGCAAGCTAATGGTGCTAAGCAAGCTTCAGCTCCAACAGCAAATAGATTTAGAAAGTTTGCAAAGGATAAGGAGCAAGTTGCAGAAGAGAAAAAAATGATTGAGTTTGCTAAGGAAAACTTAATAAAGGATATATTTAATAAAAAGAAAATAGTCTTTACTGGTGATATGTCTAAAAGTAGAGCAGAAATGAGAGCAACAGCTATAAGATATGGAGCTGATTCACCAACTAGCATAAGTGGAAAAACTAATATGCTTGTAATTGGAGAAGGTGCTGGAAAGAGCAAGTTAGAAAAGGCTAAAACTCTAGGAATAGAAATAATTACTGAAAAAGAGTTTTGGGATATTATTAATAAAAATTAGTTTTATTTCTATGTAATGAAATTTAATTTAAAATATATACCAGAAAATATAATTATTAAATTATTATAAACTTTAAATTCATCAATTTAATATAAGTAATTTATTGTAAACACTTAACATATAGTAGCAATATAATAAGTTAAGAGGTACTGTATGGAAAATAAAACAAAGAATTTATTTATAAATGCAATATTATTATCAATTACAATGATGATAATGAGGAGTATAGGAGTTGTATTTAATGTATACATATCAAATGAAATTGGTACAGAGGGGATGGGATTGTACAAGCTTATTGGAACAGTGAGTATGATTGCAATAACTTTTGCAACTTCAGGAATAAGTTCAGCAGTAACAAGAATTGTAGCAGAAGAAATGTCAAAGCAAGAGTACAATAATGTAAAATATGTGGTGTTTAAAGCATCTACAATATGTGGAGTATTGGGAATAACAGCTTCTATTATATTATTTGCTTTTTCTAAAAATATAGCTTTAATATTTTTAAAAGACACAAGAGTAATACTTTCAATAAAAATATTTGCAATAAGCATTCCTTTTATTTCAATATCATCATGTTTAAAGGGATACTTTTATGCTGTTAGAGATATATTCATACCAATAACAACTCAGCTTGCTGAAAAGTTTATACAAATTACAGTAATAGTATTATTATTACATTCAGCTGTATCTATAAAATTAGAATATGGTTGTGCAGTTCTTGTATTAGGAAGTGTTATAAGTGATATTTTATCTTGTTTATATGTATTTATAGAATATAAGTTGGAAAAAAGGGAAATTAAGTATTTAAGTAATGTACAAGGAAATACAAAAGGGTTGATTAAAAGGTTATTTAAAATATCTATACCTATGGCTACTAGATCCTACCTAATGTCTGCATTTAGTACAGTGCAAATGATATTAATACCATTATCTCTTGTAAGGTTTGGAATGTCTGAAAGTGAAGCTATAAGTGCATTAGGTGGAGTTATGGGAATGGTTTTTCCCATAATTATGTTTCCAGCAACATTACTCATGTCTTTAGCTAGAGTTTTGATGCCAGAGATTTCTAGAGCTAAGGCTATTAATAATAAGGAAAGGTTAAATAGTGTAATTACTAGAAGTATTGGTTTTACAAGTATAATAGGTATTATATCTTTCTTTATATTTTTTACATTTTATAATCAATTATCTATATCAATTTATAACAGAGAAGATATAGGAACGTTTTTTAAAATGCTTTCTTTTATAATTCCATTTATGTATATTGATATGATTATGGGTGGTATTTTAAATGGATTAAATGAGCAAGTTAAAGTATTAGAATATCAAATTATGGAGTCTGTATTAAAGATTTTAGGTATATATTTTTTAGGGTCTATAAAAGGAATAGAAGGCTTAATTATAGCAATGTCTATATCAACTATTTTTAGTTTTACAGTAAGCTTTATTAGAGTAGTTAAGGTTACTGATATTAAAATAGATTTATTAAAGTGGGCATTCATGCCTATAATCTTTGGTTTAATATCAACTATATTTGGAAAATTAATATGGAATTTGCTAGCTTATAATACTTTATTAATTGGAGTAAACACAATAATAGTAATTAGTTGTGTTGGAATTGTTTATTTTATATTATTAAAAACTTTTAATTGCATAAAAATAAGAGATTAATTAAATGAATGTGTATAATACTATTTATTTTATTAAATAACAAAGAATATATTAATTGTTAGTATACAAATGATGTATTTTAAATGATGAATGTTTATTATATAGTTAATGAAGCAGCACTTATGATTAGATGATATAAGTGCTGCTTTAAAATTTGTAATTATAAAATAACAATATCAGCTGTTTATTACATATATTATTTATATAAAATAATAATTTAATGAGGTAATTCATGGACAATATCAATGAGGTATCAAATGCTATGAACGGTGGATGTAGTTCTATGAGTTGGACTACAGAAGATAATAAACATTTATGGGGAAGAAACTTCGATTTTAATTGTATTGCTGAAGAAAGTAAAATAATATATATTCCTAAAGGTAAGAGTTATTATGGATGTGGGACAAGAGTAGAAAATAACATAGTTGAAAAAACAAAAACTGTATCAAAGTATGCAGCTGTTGGAACAGGAATAAGGCTTATGCAATCTACACCAATTTTGTATGAAGGGGTTAATGAAAAAGGGGTAATGGGTGGACAGTTAGCTTATCGTTGCTTTGCTAAATATAATGATAAAAAAGCTAAGGGTACAATAGCTGTGCAGCCTCCATTTCTTGTTACATATCTTTTAACGAGATGTAAAAGTGTAGATGAAGTTGTTGATATGGTTGAAAATAAAATTACTTTAATGAATATACCTATACTTGGACAAGTACCACCAATTCATTGGATATTTTCAGATAAAACAGGTGAATCTGTTATTATTGAGCCAGATGAAAGCGGAGTAAGCATTTATCGCAATTCCATGGGAGTTATGACTAATAGTCCAAGTTATTCTTGGCATTGTTTAAATTTATTAAATTACTTTAATATTAGAAATTTAGATTATGACACTTTAGAGATTAATGGAGAAAAATTTAATAAGTGTTTCACTGGAGATGGTACAATGGGACTTCCAGGAGATTGTTCTTCTACATCAAGGTTTATTAGATTATCATTTTTGAAGAAGTATGCTGTTAAGGGGATAGATGAAGAGGAGGGTGTTAGTAATATTATTCATTTATTTAATAATGTTGCAGTGCCTCTTGGTTTAGTTGAATTATCAGAAAAAAATAATACAATTGTGTATGATGAATGTTTAGAACGTTATGAGTATACAATTTATACAGCTGTAATGTGTGCTGAATCATTGAGATTTTATTGGGTAACATATGAAAATCAAAGAGTTCAATGTATAGATTTAAATGATTTGTTAGATGTTGATGATTATGTTGAATATGATCTTAATAGGGAACCTGATTTTAAGTATATTACTAAGAAATAGATATAAATAATACATGATAAAGGATCTACGTCAAGGTAGAGCCTTTATTTTAATGAAGAGATTTATAAGTATGTTTCTAGAGTAACAGTTTTAAATACTAATGATCCTTTTGTAAAGGATATATCATTTTTAGAAAAAGTTCATAATGATATTAAACCTATATATAACATAAATGTAAATGGTGTAGAAATAAATTATGGAGTATTATTTGAGTGTATCAAATAATAATATAAAATGACCAGTATATATTTTTCTTGAGGGAAATGTATACTGGTTATTTTATTAAAGTATTTAATATATAAAAATAAATAATAATAAAACATCTAAAAGGGAAAAAATACAAAAAAAGTTATTGACATACATTTAAAAGAGGGTTATATTAAATAACAACAACATTAAAATTTAATAAATATTCTTATCAAGAGTGGTTGAGGGACTGGCCCTATGAAACCCAGCAACCTGTTAATAGTTAAAAGTTAGCAGTTAGAAGTTTATATAAAAACTACTAATTAAAAATTCAAAACTATCAACGTGGTGCTAATTCCTGCAGCTTTATTAGCTGAGCGATAAGAGAGTAAATTAATAGGTGATTTTGCATGCACTGGAGTTTATTCTCTGGTGCTTTTTATTTTGCAAAAAATTATACATGTATATAAATTAAATTCTTATTTTAGAGTAGAGGAGGGTGAAGATCTAAGGAAAAATTCCTATTTAAAAATCAGTAATAATTAATAGCGCTATTAAAATTTAAGGTATTTAAAATTGGGGAATTAAAAAAGAATATTAAATTTTAAATAAATCAATAGGGGGTTATTCAATGTCAACACAAAAAATATCTAGCAAAAAACATAATATTAAAAACTTATTAAAATTTGAGGACTATTGGGCTATTATATTGGGGTTTACAATATTACTATGTACATTATTAGTATTTTCAATAAATTATACTAAGAGTATAAAAGCAGATTTAAACACTTATAACAGTATTCTGGAGGTAGAAGGAGAAAAGGCTCCATTTAAAACTATAGAATGGTACGAAGCAAATGATGAAAAAAGTTCGCTGAAATTTACTAGTATACCTTTCATATCTCAAATAAGTGAACTTTTCTCTAAACCATATTCTTGGAATGATGATCCATTAAAATCTATTTATTTAAGTAAAGAAGAGGCTTCTAAACTATCAGCTTAAAATGAAGCCAAATATGAACAAGCTATAGCTAATACAAGTGATGCAAAAGAAATAGCACAAGAATCTCAAAATGCTGCTGCAGAAGCAAATTATGAAGATAAAGATTTAAATGCAAAAGCTGAAGAAGATATAAATACTTGGTATGAATTAAAAGGAATTGAGGCTTCAGCTAAATCTGATAGTATTGTTGAACCTTATAATTTAATACCTGAATTAATAATTTTAGGAATTGTTCTTTGTATATTATTTTCAATTGGAATTCATTTTATGGGGAAATCAGTTAAGGAGTTTGCTCTTGGTTTTCCAGTAGTTTTAATAGTTGCAGTACTAGCATATATACTTGCAGCTCAAGTGAATTTAAAGGCTTGGGGACTTGAGTATGTTGTATGGGCATTATTAATTGGCTTTTTAGTAAGTAATACTATAGGAACACCTAAGATTGTACTAAAGGCTTCAGAAACTGAATTTTTCATTAAAACAGGATTAGTTTTATTAGGTTCAACAGTTTTGATTAATAAGATGCTTTTAATTGGTATTCCAGGTATATTTGTTACTTGGTGTGTAACTCCAGTTGTATTAATAACAACTTATTGGTTTGGACAAAAAATACTTAAGATAGAATCAAAATCTTTAAATATAACTATTTCAGCTGATATGTCAGTAAGTGGTGTATCTGCTGCAATAGCTGCTGCAAGTGCAAGTAAAGCTAAAAAAGAAGAGTTAACATTAGCTGTTGGAATATCTATTTTGTTTACTTCATTGATGATGGTAATAATGACTTTAATAATAAAAAAGTTAGGGTTAAATCCAGTATTAGCAGGAGCGTGGATAGGAGGAACTGTAGACTCAACAGGGGCAGTTGTTGCTGCGGGTGAATTGCTTGGACCAGTAGCTCGTGATGTTGCTTCAACTATAAAAATGATACAAAACATTTTGATAGGGGTTATGGCTTTTGGAGTTGCTACTTATTGGAGTTTAAAAGTTGAAAGAAATCCTAGTAGTGAAAAGAATATTTCGGCAAAAGTATTGTTTAAAGAGATTTGGGTTAATTTTCCGAAATTTGTATTAGGTTTTCTATTTGCATCTATTTTATTTTCAGTTATTTATTTTATTCTTGGTAGCGATGTTGCTAATGTGTTTATTGATAAAGGTATGGTTAAATCTATAATTAGTCCATTGCAAGGATGGTTATTTTGTTTAGCATTTGCCAGTATTGGGTTATCTACTAACTTTAGAGATTTGTTTAAGTATTTTAAAGGTGGAAAACCAATTATATTATATATTTGTGGACAAGCATTAAATATATTATTAACTTTCTTAGCTGCTTATTTAATGTTTAATGTTGTATTTACAGATATAACAGAAAAGCTTTTGAAATAGTTAAATAAATGGGGAGGTTTTTATTATGATCTCAAAAGGGAAAAGTAAATTTTTAAGATGGTGTTATTTTATCGTAGGAAGTGGTTTATTATATTTATTTGCATTTGTATTTTTACCATATGCCTCTAAGGGATTGGGATTTGAAAATGCTCATAATAAAATTATAGAGGAAAAGATTGAAGCAGGGGCTTGGTATTATATATTTGTTGAAAAGGCTGAGCCTAGTGCTAATAATATTAAAAATAAATTGAGGTATTAATTATATAGATTTGTTTTGAAATAATATTATTTATAATTACTTCATCAGGTGA
>SKEW01001295.1_pt1 | contig 15616 bp, 10 predicted proteins | sample 4841441 | NCBI WGS metagenome assembly SKEW01 (sample SAMN11008799, study PRJNA524170) | human gut metagenome | isolation source: fecal sample from pouch patient p41 | place: Israel: Tel-Aviv | reverse complement strand
TGGAAGCAGAACTGTTTGGCTATGAGGAAGGGGCGTTTACCGGCTCGCGACGCGGAGGTCGCGCCGGGCTGTTCGAAATTGCCCACGGCGGTACGCTGTTTCTGGATGAGATTGGCGAAATGCCGCTACCTTTGCAGACCCGGCTGCTGCGGGTGCTGGAAGAAAAAGAGGTCACCCGCGTCGGCGGGCATCAGCCTGTTCCGGTAGATGTACGGGTCATTAGCGCCACTCACTGCAATCTGGAAGAAGATATGCAGCAAGGACGTTTTCGCCGTGATCTGTTTTATCGGCTGAGTATTTTGCGTCTGCAATTGCCACCACTGCGCGAGCGGGTGGCGGATATTCTTCCGCTGGCGGAAAGCTTTTTGAAAGTGTCTCTGGCGGCGCTCTCCGCCCCGTTTTCTGCCGCATTACGCCAGGGATTACAGGCAAGCGAAACCGTGCTGGTGCACTACGACTGGCCAGGCAATATTCGTGAACTGCGCAATATGATGGAACGACTGGCGCTGTTTTTAAGTGTGGAACCGACGCCGGATTTAACGCCGCAGTTTATGCAACTGCTACTGCCGGAACTGGCGCGCGAGTCGGCGAAAACTCCCGCTCCACGCTTACTGACACCACAACAGGCACTGGAGAAATTTAATGGCGATAAAACAGCAGCGGCGAATTATTTAGGCATCAGCCGGACGACGTTTTGGCGGCGGCTGAAAAGCTGAACTGCCGAATGCAGCGCGAACGCTTTATCCGGCATAAATTTCAATAGATGATCACCGATAAACTTACGCATCGGAGATGTTTACATAGGATTCAGAATTACTTCTTCTTATAAATATTTGCCGTGCCGTGGATCTTATTGTCAGTTTGACCGGAGGTCAGTACCAACACATCAGCCCCTTTTTCATCCGCTTTTTTGATCAAATCTTCTTTTGCATCTGCAGTCGACATTTCATTGCTGGTTGAAATATCACCTATTTTTTCATACTGCGATTCAACTTTTTCAAATTCCGCTTTGGTCATCAATTCAGCGGCATAGACATTGGTAACGGCTAACGCTAACGCACCGACTAACATTTTAGAGATTATTTTCATATTACGGCTCCAGAGTTGTTATCACACTATCACCCACCCACATTATTGGGTTGATTAATAATTAGTTCAGTCAGGGCATAAACGCCAGTAACCGGAAATAAGACACTTTGTGATCTCTCTCGCACCCGATTATTTTTGGTAGAAATATGATGCAGTTAGTTCACTTATTTATGGATGAAATCACTATGGATCCTTTGCATGCCGTTTACCTGACCGTAGGACTGTTCGTGATTACTTTTTTTAATCCGGGAGCCAATCTCTTTGTGGTAGTACAAACCAGCCTGGCTTCCGGTCGACGCGCAGGGGTGCTGACCGGGCTGGGCGTGGCGCTGGGCGATGCATTTTATTCCGGGTTGGGTTTGTTTGGTCTTGCAACGCTAATTACGCAGTGTGAGGAGATTTTTTCGCTTATCAGAATCGTCGGCGGCGCTTATCTCTTATGGTTTGCGTGGTGCAGCATGCGCCGCCAGTCAACACCGCAAATGAGCACACTACAACAACCGATTAGCGCCTCCTGGTATGTCTTTTTTCGCCGCGGATTAATTACCGATCTCTCTAACCCGCAAACCGTTTTATTTTTTATCAGTATTTTCTCAGTAACATTAAATGCCGAAACACCAACATGGGCACGTTTAATGGCCTGGGCGGGGATTGTGCTCGCATCAGTTATCTGGCGAGTCTTTCTTAGTCAGGCGTTTTCTTTGCCCGCTGTGCGTCGTGCTTATGGGCGTATGCAACGCGTTGCCAGTCGGGTTATTGGTGCAATTATTGGTGTATTCGCGCTACGCCTGATTTACGAAGGGGTGACGCAGCGGTGAGCAGATAATTTACTCTCTACGTAATCAACCTGATTTGCCGAATCCCGGCCATCGGCGATGATAGCCCCCGTAATGCGTGGTCCTTATTTCCGATAAGTTTACTTGAGTCTTTAGCTTCCCATTTCAGCCCACTCTCCCCTGTGTGGGCTTTTTTCATTGGTCTGCCCCGTCCTGAATAGCCAAACAATGGCAATGTTCCACTTTGCAGGGATGATAATAAGGGGATCTGATTCAGAAGAGTTTTGAAAAGTTGGACCGCCATCGAGGCCTCGAACCCCGTACCATACAACAATCCTGGTTGTCGTCTGCTCTTCCTGATGAGCTAATGGCGGTTTTTGATATGAGCCTTACAGCATATTTTCTGTCAGGCTTGAGTGCGATGCGTAAGATACAGAAAAGACCCCACACAAACATGATGGAATTATGATTTTTTTCATATGAATGTCAACCCACACATTCACAAAACATCTGCATGAGATCATTTTTTATACACCGCATAGCTGCGAAACCACTGCTGGTGCTTTTTTAAGCGAAGCGTCGCCGATCACAACAAAATATCGGCGAAAAAGGCGGTGGAATGCCATTTGGCATACGGATATACAGATGAAATGATTACCTGCTTTGCGATTCACTCTCTGGTGGAATAACAACTTGCAGGTGGAACCCTTTCTGAACTAAAGAGTGTAGCGGATTTTAACGTGCTTATTTACAGGATAATATCTGTCACCTAATTCCTGCACTCTATTAGATATCCATTCATTTAATCGTGCGTCATCTCTGTATGTTTTTACGTCCAGAACAGAGAGCAATAACATCACCAGTGATTCAGGAAAAACAGGGTAGATATTTTTTAAGTGTAATAATAATCCATGCGCAAGCGCCTGCTTAATGGGCGCGTCTGTCTCCGGAATAGACGACATTTCGCGAAGCCATTTTTCCACATGCATACACTCTTTCCCTTTAGGGAAAATTCTCAGCAAAGGCATATGGTGTTCAAGAAGAATACATTTGCAATCTGTTCGCACTGAATCGATAAACTGCACTAATTTCTTAAGCCCGGTAAAGCGTCCAGCCTGCACATTTGCTTTAATATCAAGAAACGCATCATCCTGGTCATATACCCAAACTGTCCCTTTTTGATTTTCAAGTATGCGAAAAACAAACTTAACCGGGTGATCAGGGTAATCCATCCAGTCATAAAATCCAGGGAAATCATTAAACTGCACATTTATGGTGAGTGCGTTATCGTCTAACCACTCACAGTCTCGTACGGCAGCCATGAGATGAATGAGTTTGTCGTCATCGACTAAATCATCACGACAATCATAAGGATAATCATAATATTGTTTAATCAAAACCTTGAATATATCGACACAGGAAACCAGGGAGCTTTTGATATCCTCTGGTAACTGATTGTTTTTAACCGTATTAAGTATGCTTTGTTGCGTATATGGCATCAAATTATTGTGCGGAGCTTTTAATGATATCATCGCGATCTCTCTTAAATAAAAATAAACGTCGCAGATAATAAAGCTCTCATTAAACCAGGCACTATCAGAAATCGCTCATAACTAACGTGAGAAGTATTGTGTACTGGAGGGAGTTAATTTAACAATTTGAATTTACGTTATAGGTTTTACTGCTACTTTGATATTATTTCGCTCTCCTTAACTAAAAAGTTAAGTGGAGAGCGAAGTTAATATGTTAAACCACAGGGTATTTATTAATTTTTTCAGTCTGTTAGTGTGCGATTATCGATAACAAAACGATATTTCACATCACCACGCAGCATTCGCTCATAGGCTTCATTAATTTGATCGGCCCGAATCATCTCTATATCAGCCACGATGCCATGTTCGGCGCAAAAATCGAGCATCTCCTGAGTTTCTGGAATGCCGCCAATCATAGAACCGGCTATCGCACGGCGTTTCATGATCAGGTTGAAAACTTCCGGCGATTTATGCGGTGTCGCAGGCGCACCAACCAGCGTCATGGTGCCATCACGCTTCAGCAAGGTGGTAAAATCGTCGAGATTATGTGGCGCAGCTACTGTATTCAAAATGAAATCGAAACTCTTCAGATGAGCCGCCATCTCATCGGCATTGCGTGAGTTAACAACTTCATCGGCCCCCAGGGCTTTTGCCGCTTCGCGTTTTGCCTCAGAAGTGGTAAATGCCACCACATGTGCCCCCATCGCGTGGGCCAGCTTAATCCCCATATGTCCCAGACCGCCGATGCCGACCACGCCCACTTTTTTACCCGGCCCGGCCTGCCAGTGACGTAGCGGCGAATACGTGGTGATCCCTGCACACAACAAAGGAGCCACCGCCGCCAGCTGCTCTTGCGGGTGACGAATACGCAGAACATATCGCTCATGAACGACGATCTGTTGTGAGTAGCCGCCCAGAGTATGGCCCGGTTCGTCCGGCGTCGGCGAGTTATAGGTGCCGGTCATGTGATCACAGTAGTTTTCCAGCCCGACTTCACACTCTTCGCAATGTTTACAACTGTCGACAATGCAGCCGACACCGACCAGATCGCCCGGCGCATGTTTTTCTACCTGATCACCAACGGCTACCACACGCCCCACAATTTCATGACCCGGTACGCAGGGGTAAACCGTCCCCGCCCACTCGGAACGGACCTGGTGGAGATCGGAATGGCAGACGCCACAGTAAGCGATTTCGATTTTGACATCATTCGGTCCCGGTTCACGCCGTGTGATATCCATCGGTTCAAGTGGTTGTTTAGCGGAATATGCACCAACAGCTTTGATCTTCATTGTGTTTACTCCTGATTAGCTATGTGTATTTGGCGACGCCTGATATGTCATCGCGGCAAAACGCGTCCATTGAATATAGCCAATATTTAAACCACCCGATCCAGCCCCAACATGCCGCGAACCTGAATGAAACAGAGCAGCAACGTTCCCCATAAGGCCATCGTCAGGTAGGGGCTTATACCGAGAATATTGAAGCCGCTTTCAATAATTTGCAGAAGAAACAGCGCCAGCACCATACCAATTATCCGCCCGCTGCCGCCGTCCGGATTAACCCCACCGAGTACTGCCGCGAGGATTGACACCAGCAAGTACGATTCGCCATAAGAGGCCTTAGCCGAGTTGAGTTTCGACATCATCAAAAATGCCGCTACCGCACAAAGCAAGGCGGAAATGACATAAACCCAAATCAGCACCCGACGAGTGTTAATGCCGGAGTAAAGTGTTGCTCGTTCGTTAGACCCAATCAGGTAAATGGCTTTACCGAGCGGCGTTTTCTCCAGCAATATCCATAGCCCCAGTGCCACTGCGGCAAACAACCACATCGGTAGCGGAATACCGAACCATTGCGCATGATTCAACCACAGCACCCATGAGGGATAATTGGCAATGGCGCTACCACCTGTCACCAGAATATTTATCCCTTTGAGCAACGTCATCATCCCAAGCGTTGCAAGAATTGGCGACACTCGAATACCAGCAATCAATACGCCGTTACATAAACCGATTATCACCGCCGCGCCAGCGCCCGCCAGTAACGTAGCGACAACCGTAGCAATACCCGGTGGATACTGAGTCGCCACCCACGCCATCACCAGTGAACAGGCGTTAGCAGTGGCTATAATTGACAAGTTAATGCCACCGCAAAGCATGGTCACCGCCATAGCCAACGCCAGAATGCCCAGCACGGGCATTTGCGAAGCGACGGACTGGAAATTACTTATCGACCAGAAAATCTCCGGCATAGTAATGCTGAACGCGGCAACAGTTAGCACCAGCAGGCCGATCAAGTAAAACTCAACGTTATTACGCCACGATTTTTTCATAGCAGACTCCGGTTCTGATGCTGACTCCACGCCGTGGCACTAATGCTGGCAACGATGATGATGCCGGTGATCAATGTTTGCCAGTAAGACGAGACTCCCAATAAATTTAGCCCGTTTTGCATCACTGCCAACAACACCACGCCGAGCAAAGTACCGGATAACGTGCCGCGCCCGCCGAGCAAACTAGTGCCGCCAAGCACCACCGCAGCCAGTACTGTCAGCTCATAACCCAGAAGAGAATCGGGGGCGACAGTCATCACCGTCCACGACTGCACTACACCCGCAGCGCCAGACATCAATCCCATATAGCCATAGACGAAAAGTTGCAGTTTCAGCACGCTAAAGCCGATGCGACTGGCTGATTCGCGGTTCCCGCCAAGGGCATAAATTTTGCGCCCTACACTGGTGAAATTCATGATAAACGCTGTTAGCAGCACCACCGTAATCATGGCGATCAGCGGCAGACCAAGGCCATAGTCATAGCCATCAGCATCGGTGTACTTGAACAACATAACCCCCTGCTCAAACCACGGCGGAAAGTCGTACAGCCACACACCTTTACTCAACCATAACAGCAGGCCATAGAAAATATTCAGCGTCGAGATAGTGATGATGATAGAAGGCACCCGTAGGCGATTAACCAGTAAGGCGTTAATTAAGCCAAGTAAAATGCCGATGCAGCCCGCCAGTGCAAACGCGACAGCGAAGTTGCCACCAATTTTTTGCAGCAACAGCACCATGCCGTATTGCGCAATGATGGTCATTGCTGGAAACGAAATATCAATTCCACCGGAAATCAACACCACAAACAAACCACAGGCGAGAATAGTCAACATGGCATAGTTATTGGCGAGATCGTACAAATTACCGAATGTCAGAAACTCGTCGCTGCGCCAGGCAAGGCCAACAAACAGCACCACAATCAGTAATGCCAGCCAGAATTCATGGCGTTTTTTCAGTTCAGCCATTTACCACCTCCGCAATCCTGGCCTGAGAACTGCTGTCAGGCAGGAAGCTATGGGTGATCTGGCCTTTTTGCATTACCAAAATCCGGTGGCTTTGATACCACGCTTCTTCAATTTCATCGCAGATCATCAATACCGCAATGCCATGAGCCGCCAGATCGCTGATAATGCCGTATATTCCTGCTTTGTTGGCGATATCAACACCGACTGTCGGGCTATCGAGAATCAACAGTCGTGGCCCAATCGCCAGCCATTTGGCGATCGATACTCGCTGCGCGTTACCACCAGAAAGCGTATTCACCGGAAGATGAGGATCAGAGACTTTGATGGTCAATGCCTTGATTAGCCTGTCCACCAGGTCACGAACTTTAGTTTCACTCAGAAAGCCGAAGCGATCTTTTACCTTGTGAAAAACAGTGCTAATGATGTTGTCTTCAATAGATTGCGCCATCACCAAACCGCGCGACATGCGATCTTCCGAAACATAACCAATACCGTGGCGGATAGCGTCCTGGTTACTATGCAGTGTAACCGGCTGGCCGTTGATGAGGATCTCGCCAGCATCCGGTCGGGTCATACCAAACAGACTCAGACATAATTCCGTGCGCCCCGCACCAAGCAGGCCAACAATCGATACCACTTCGCCCGCTTCCACCCGCAAGTTAATATTTAGATATTCCCCATGACGACTTAAATTACGCACCTCAAGCACCGGGGTGCTGGATTTTCCCTGCCACAACTCTCGCACCTGATATTCGAACTCCTGGCCGGTCATCAGGAAACCGAGTTGTTTTGTGGTCATCTCTGCAGCCGGAAAAGTCCCGACCAGCTCACCATCTTTCAGCACTGAAATACGGTCGGAAACTTCCATCACTTCTTCCAGACGATGACTGACGAAGACCACGCAGATCCCGCGTTCCCGCAATTGATGCACCACCTGTAATAACCCTTGCACTTCCTGATGGGTCAGCGAAGCGGTTGGTTCATCCATCACGATCAACCGTGCGTCCTGCGCCAGTGCACGGCAAATTGCTACCAGCTGACAGCGGGCAATTGAAAGCTCAGAAACGAGTGTATCCAGTGGCAATGTGACGTTAATACTGGTCATTGCCGCCTGCGCCACCTCACGCAGACGACGGCGGTTAACAAACAGACCGTGGTGATAGTGATTCACGGCGATATTCTCCCAGACACTCAGGTTAGGAAATAAAGAGAGGTCCTGATAAATCACCTGAATCCCCTGCGCCACCGAAGCGGCGGGTGTCAGCTTTGACCAGTTTTTCCCACCAAGCGTAATTTCCGCTCCCTCATCCGGGCGATAAACACCGGACATAATTTTAATCAACGTCGATTTACCACAGCCGTTTTGCCCGGCAAGGCAGTGCACTTCACCCGACATAAAGTCGAGAGAAACATCGCGCAGCGCTCGCGTGGCATGAAACGTTTTGTTGATATGACGAAGGGAAAGGAAAGTTTCCATAACATCCCCTGGCAATAAGAATCGGGGCTTTCGCCCCGAAGAAATGGATTAATAAAGTGAGTCGATATTGTCTTTGTTGACCAGTAATACCTTATGGAAACGGATAATTCGCTTATCCATATCTACGTCGGCCTTACCCAGATTCTGCATTTCTAATCCAGGTTTGATCTCTTCACCCTTCAGCAACGTGCTGGCGACGGCTGCGAGTGCGTAACCTGCAGAGGCCGGATCGTAAGTAATCCCTTCGGTGATATCACCACTTTTAATCAGTGATGCCGCCTGTGAAGGGATCATCATGCCATAGACTGCGACTTTATTTTTCGCCCGTTTCTCTTTCACCGCACGTCCCGCGCCAATCGGACCGTTTGAACCAAAGGAGACAACCGCTTTCAAGTCAGGATAGGTTTTCATCAGGTCCAGTGTGGTACGACGTGAGTCATCCACACTCTCGGCAACCGGCATGCGGCGGGTAACTTCATGCATATCCGGGTAATGCTCTTTCTGGTATTTCACCAGCAAGTCAGCCCATAAGTTATGCTGCGGCACGGTCAAACTACCCACGTAAATCACATAGCCGCCCTTGCCCCCCATGCGTTTCGCCATATGCTCAACATATTCAGCGGCAAATTTTTCGTTATCAATGATTTCAATATCCCAGTTAGCACTTGGCTGACCGGGGGATTCGTTGGTCAGAACCACAATTCCGGCATCTCGCGCTTTTTTGAATACCGGTTCCAGCACGTTGGCATCGTTTGGCACGATAGTAATTGCATTAACCTTACGGGCGATTAAATCCTCAATAATTTTAACTTGTTGCGGAGCATCAGTACTTGAAGGCCCCACCTGTGAGGCATTAACACCAAAGGCTTTACCCGCCTCAACCACACCTTCGCCCATGCGATTAAACCACGGCATACCATCGACTTTAGAAATATTCACCACGACTTTTTCCGCTGCCTGGAGCGGCGCAGAAATTAGCGCAGCGCCTAATAACAGCGAAGACACCATATTGATAACAAAACGTTTATTCATCATTTCAGCCTCATTGCAGGGTAGTCAGGAAGTGTTCGCCCAAATTAGCGCGCTGGAGAGAATAAGAATTTTCGAATATTTTTATGCAGAATAAACAGCCCTATTTCAGGCAGCTATTAAAAATATGGTTATAAATATGGACAAAACGGGCAGCAACAATAAGTGTGACATTCATCACGTAAAAAAATAGCAAAATAAACAAAATTAGCGATATTTTATGTGTGTGAGTTTATTTCGCGTAGATAAATAGTTATCTACACAACGTCAATAAGGGCATATTCTTCAAATATAACGTCCATTTCTGGTGAATAGCTTCCTTCTGCCTGGAAAAAACGACGGTGTTCATTACGCCAATATTCAAGACTGAGGTCACCTTCACCTTCCTTACGGGCAAGCTCCACGGTGACATCAGAAAAGCGCAGTAAATGCAGGCCAATCACTCTGATAACACATACAGGCTCACCACGGCTATTTTCTACAATCTTATACTCACCAATCATCGGAAATGCGTTGTCTTCAATACATCCCGCCAGCGAACCACAGGAAGCTGTTTTAACACCAGTCGCAATCAACGTTGCGAGGTGATCGGCCAACGCTGCTGAATCGCCAAAAGTACAAAAGGAAGCATGGGGATATTTTTGTGAGAATTTTTCTTTTATGGTCATGGCAATATTTTTGCGATTACGGAAAAACAAATCACATCTTAATTACTGTTGGTAACCATCAGCAAGAGTATCATTGGTTTTTCGATACTGAATCTTTTTTATCCGAAGCAGGTCACATTTATGGCCTGATAAATACCTTTGTTAAAACTCACTTTTGTGTATTTCTCTCAAATAATCCCCTGGAAATTATGCCGCGAGATTATAAAGTTCAGGATCATTCATTAGCAAACCATTCCCGCCCCACTCCCTGGGGCTTAAATCTCTTACAATTCACCGTTGCAGGCGTTTCAAATGCGCATCAACCTGCCACACTCCCCCACACCAGTTGCCCTTTATGGAACGTTGCGGTTCTCGGCGAGATACGCGCCACCGCCTCGGCGGAACAGGAGGCGTCCACCAGCACAAAGCTGGCATCATCCTGCGCTTTTGGCCATACACGCTCGCCTTTTTCATTCAGCGGCAATACATCGCCAGTGGCTAGAAACAGCGAACGGGAGAGGTTCTGTTCGTTAGGACGAATATAGAGCTGCGCGTAGAGATTGGCTTTTTCCAGCATGTCGCCCAGACCATAAGGCGACCAGTGGTCGATAACGCTGTCAGTGCCAGTCATCACTTTTACGCCTTTGTCGTGCAACTGTTTGAGCGGCATATGCAGCGTGCCAATCGGCACCGTCGAGGCGATAGAAATTTGCTGCGCCGCCATCCGATTCGCCAGCGCATCGACCTGTTGTTCGTTGAGCGTAGCCAGCGCAAAGGCGTGGCTGATGGTCAGCTTACCTTTCAGTTGCGGCGTTTTCTCTACCGTTTCAACCATATAATTGATGGCTGCCACGCCCGACGGAGTGGTTTCGTGCAGGTGAATATCGACACCTTTGTCGTAGTCCAGCGCAATCTGAAACATGGTGTCGAGGGATTTTTCCATCGCGCCATCGACACTGGTCGGGTCCAGCCCGCCGACGTAATGCGCACCCGCCTGCATCGCTTCGCGCATTAAGGGTTCCGATTTCGACAGCAGCAAACCGTGCTGCGGGAAGGCGACGATTTCACACTCGAAGCCCGCCTGACGTCGCGCCAGCACCGCCTGCAAATTCTGCAGATTTTTCAGGCCGGAAACCGGTTCGATATTGCAGTGGCTGCGGGCAATGGTGGTGCCTTTCGACTGCAATAGATCGATCAGTTTTTCTGCCCGTTCCTGCGTGTACGGTTGCAGTTCCGGCAGCATTTTCTGCTCAAGCTTGATCATGTCCTGGATAGTGGTGCCTGCCGGACGATTGAGCGAGCGCCACGGCCCGCCGTAGAAGGTTTTGTCGAGATGAATATGCATGTCGCGAGTGGTGGGTAGCATCAACTTACCGCCAGCGTCATAGTGCGGCAGCGTGGCGTCCGGATGCTGCTTGTTCTCGCGCAGGGCGACAATTTTGCCGTCCTGAATCTCCACGGTCTGGCGCGCCGTGCGGGTCTGCACCGCCACACCGTTTTCGTAGTCAAAACCGGTTTCCAGCAGCACGTTATCGAGATAGTAATGCGGGTCAGTGATTTTCATGGTGTTGTTCGCTTCGCAGTTTAGGGTGCCAGCTACCGCCGCATGGGCGAGCGGCACAGAGGTACCAAACAGCGCGGCGGCGGTGACCATCTTACCGCTCTGGCTCAGAAATTCACGGCGGCTATTGCTTTCTTTCATCCTACGTCCTTACGTTTTAATAATATGGGTGCCCGTTTCACCGCGCAGCGCCGCAGGCAGGCATTCCGGCGTGGTGATAATCACTTCTTTGCCGCCCTGCTCCAGGAACGTCAGGCTGGCGATGATTTTTGGCAACATGCTGCCGGGCGGAAAATGCCCTTCCTGCATATAGCGAGTCATGGTGGCAATATCCACCCGATCCAGCGCCTGCTGCTGCGGTTTACCAAAGTGGATACAGACTTTTTCGACGCCGGTGGTGATCACCAGAATGTCGGCGTGAATTTCACGGGCCAGCAGCGCGGTAGAGAGATCTTTGTCAATAACCGCGTCCACGCTTTGGTAATCCCCCGCTTCAGTACGCACTACCGGAATTCCACCGCCGCCCGCGCCAATTACGACAAAACCTTGTTGGATCAGCGCCTTAATGGCGGGTGCTTCGACAATACGTTTCGGTTCCGGCGAGGCGACCACGCGGCGATAGCCCCGTCCGGCATCTTCAACAAAACACCAGTCAGGGTTTGCCTTTTGTAGTTTGTCACGCTGGCTTTCACTGAAGAATGCACCAATGGGCTTGGTGGGATGGGCAAAACCTGGATCGTTTTTATCCACTTCCACCTGAGTTACCACGGTGACGGCTTTTTTCTCGCCGTGACGCGCCAGCCGGTTATTCAGCGCCTGTTGGATCAGATAGCCGATGCCGCCCTGCGTATCTGCCACACAGTTCGCCAGCGGCGTTAAGGGCAGCCCTTCGCGCTCGTGGGCAATCTCCGCACGGCGTAAATCCAGCCCGACCTGCGGCCCGTTACCGTGGGTCAGCACAATGTCGTAATCGGAAGCCAGCATTTCCAGCACCGTATCGGCCACGGCTTTCACCGCCTCCGCCTGATGCTCAATCGACTGGCTGGCGTTATCTTTGATAATGCTGTTGCCACCAATGGCAACGACCACAAGCTCTTTCATGTTGTTATGTCCGCTACAGAGGGTGATTAGGTTATGACCAACGCCAGACTGCCTGATGCGCTACGCTTATCAGGCCTACAATTCTCGGGCCATCCGTAGGCCGGATAAGGCGTTCACACCGCATCCGGCATAAACATGTAAGTCAGACGCCGTAACGTTCGCACCAGCCGAGAATGGCTTTCTCGAAGCAGGCGAATGGTGGATGCACAATGCCCGCGCCAATCATGCCGACGCCCGCATCTTTATGGGCGATGGCGGTGTTGATCACCGGCAGAATGCCGCTGCTACCCACGCGGGTGATGTCGATTGCCGACGGCACGCCCATAAAACCGAGCAGCGGAATGGTGACGTTGGGGTTTTCGCCAAGGGTGATTTCGCGCATCTGACGGGAGAAATCGATAGCCTCTTCCACCGTGCCGCCCACCAGTGCGACGATTGCAGGCGCGGTCGCCATGGCAAACCCGCCAATACCGTAGGTTTCTGTGATGGCGCTGTCGCCGATATCCAGCCCCGAATCTTCCGGCTTATAACCAGCAAACATCGGGCCGATGACCTGCTGCGCTGGGCCGGTAAACCACTGCCCCGGCAGGCCGCTGACCCGCAGGCCGAACTCGACGCCGTTACGCGCCATGGTGGTGACCACGGTGCTGTATTCGATGCCGTGCGCCGCATCCATCGCCGCTTTACACATCGCCATCCACGTCGGGCCGGAGAAGTAGTCGCTGCTGGCGACAAACTCGAACACTTCGCGCTGTTGCTCGACGGAATAGCCTGCCTGAATGATCCCCGGCGTCAGTGCCTGAATCAGCAGCGTCGTCCCGGCGTTATTGCGGTTATGGCACTCATCGCCCATATGCAGCGCCTGCGCCAGCATTAAGCGCAGATCGATCTCACCGATAATTTTCATCGCGTCGCGCAGCATTGGCCCCTGCACATCGCGCATCCAGTTGAGGCGGTCGATCACGCTCTGATCGTTGGCACCCATACGCAAAATCTTCGCCATCTGCTCGCTCATATTGGTATAAGCGATGTTGCCGTAGGTTTTGTTTTTCACGATGTGCATAAACATCGAGGCCGAGGTAACGCCCGCCATCGATCCCACGCAGTCGTGTTCGTGGCACGGCGAGAAGGTGATCTCCCCGGAGGCCGCCAGTTCAGTCGCCTCATCGAGATCTTTCGCCAGCCCTTCGAACACCAACGCCCCGGTGACCGCGCCTTTCATCGCGCCGCACATTTTTTCCCAGGTGATCGGCGGCCCGGCGTGAAGAATGGTTTTCGGCGTCATGCCCGGCACCACGTTAATCGCCTGATCAAAACCAATCAGCACCGGATGCGACTGGATAATGCGCTCCAGCGCCTGCTGGTTAGCGGCGGCGATTTTGTCTGCCAGCGGCGAATCGGCAATGTTATCCAGCGCCTGCACCACCTGCATATTGCCCTGCCCCGGCGGCGTCCAGTCGAGTTGAGTCACTTCTACATGCTGCTTTTTCAGGTCATCGCTAAACATGGCGATACCGACGTTAATAACGTTCAACGGTTGGCTAAACAGTGACTGGCTCATCAGGCTTCCTCCCCTTTGCAGATAAATTCACGCGCCAGCAATCCGGTATTGGTGCTGCTGCTCGCCAGAATCACTCCGGCATCAAGCAGCATCTGGCTTTGTTGTTCTAATGATGGCGTATCGAGATCGGTGCCCAGCACATAGGCGAGAATGATCAACTCGCGTCCTTCGGCGGCGGCGATCGCTTTCGCTTCTTTGATCGCCTCGATGGTGGAGCCGACCGGATCTTCATGCGATCCAAATCCGAGCACAAAATCCATCACGATCACCGCCACTTCTGGATCGCGCGCTTCTTCGATCAAGCGACTGATGCGGTTGGTGGGGTCAATCATTGGATGCGGCTTGCCGTTGGTGAAGTCGTCATCGCCAAAGTCGAGGAAGGTGTGTTTGATGCTGCGGTTGATATCTTGCAGGCGGAATTCAGGATCGGGCTGAATGTTGCTGTAGACATCGCCATGTTTTTCCATCACCGCGAACATGGTTTCGTCGCACAGCGTGCCGCCGCAGAACAGGCCACGAATGTATTTCTGCTGCGGTTGCAGACGCGCACGCACATCAGCAATCAACGGCTGGTTAAGCGTATGCAGGTCGAGATTTTCCTGTTTCACGCCGGAGAGCATCACCGCTTTTAGCGCCGCCTCTTTGCTGCCGCGGGCAAACTGTAGCCCCTGCTCATCCACCGGCGTTTCAACGCGACCGAGGAAGCAGACCACCACCGGCTTGCGGCAGGCACGTGCGCGTTCCAGCACTTTGCGGGCCACCGCAGGCGCGGGAGGTTTTGAAATCAGTGCGATAATTTCAGTTTGCGGATCGTTTTCCAGCATCCCGATGGCGTCGAGCATCATCAGGCCGCCGATTTTCTCGCTCAGGTCGCGCCCGCCGGTGCCAATCAGTTGTGAAACACCGCCACCAAATTCATGAATGCGGACGCTCAGCTCCTGGCTGCCGGTGCCGGATGCGCCAACAATACCGATATTGCCGCGACGCACGGCGTTACCAAAACAGAGCGCCGCGCCGTTAATAATCGCCGTGCCGCAGTCCGGCCCCATCATCAGCAGCCCTTTTTCGTGGGCCAACTGCTTGAGCGCCAGTTCATCTTCAACTGAGACGTTATCGGAAAACAGCATCACGTTAAGGTCGTTTTGCAGCGCCTGACGCGCTTCGCGAGCGGCAAACAGACCGTTAACCGAAATCACCGCCAGGTTACTTTCCGGGATATGCTTTTTGGCGCTGGCAATAGTGGCGTAACGCGCCTCGTGCGAGCCGCTTTGCGCTTTGCTGTTGAACAGTTCTTCAATCTCCACCAGCAACTGTTCGTTGTCCGCGCCCGCTTTGCCGTTGATGACAATCATCAGGTCGCCGTTTTTCGCCTGTTCCAGCTCCGGCGTCAGCAGTCCTAAATTTTTCAGTACACCTTTGTTCATTTCGGTCGCCATCGCCACAAATGCCTGCTCGACGCCGTCGAGTTTATTTGCACGCGTGGAGATAGACATCAGCGAGACAGAATCAAAATAGGTATTCGGTTTAATGACTATTTTAA
>SKEW01001293.1_pt1 | contig 15635 bp, 9 predicted proteins | sample 4841441 | NCBI WGS metagenome assembly SKEW01 (sample SAMN11008799, study PRJNA524170) | human gut metagenome | isolation source: fecal sample from pouch patient p41 | place: Israel: Tel-Aviv | reverse complement strand
TAGGTGCCGGAGGCCGCGGTCTGGACCTTGACATCAACGCCCTTCTCCTTGGTGTACTCCTTGGCCAGAGCGGCCCACTGATCAGCCGCTTCCGGCTTGAAGTTCAGGTAGTAGACCTTGCCCTTGGCGTCATCGCCGGAGGTCGAGCTTCCGCAGGCCGCCAAAGTGCCGAGGGACATCGCAGCGATAGCCGCCATCGCGACTGCTGACTTGACTGTACGATTCATCATCGAACCTTTCTCTTTCATCGTCGACCCGGCCATCCCCGGTCAGGACAGGTACGCTAACACGCACCTTTATGACTATCGACATGCACTATTGTGCAACGGTTTGCTTCTTTTTGCAAACGATAGCAATATCGGCGCGTCATAAATCATCATTTTCAGGCCATTGTCAACAAATATCCCATTAATTCGGTCATTTTTGCCTCATTATCGCAATGCAAGCGTTCGCAATTATGAGAGCGCTAACATATCTTTCATGGCAATCGATTGCCACTTATACCCATCAAAAAAAAACAACACGGCGACGCTATCGTTTGCAAATCATTTATCGACATACCGCAATTCCCACCACAAACAATAAAGGCCCGCCCGCAGCAGCGGGCAGGCCAGCGTAATCACAGCGCAACCGGGGCTAGGCGTTCCACCGTTCGATGACGTTATCTCCCTTATAGACGCTAAGCACCGAGTAGTGCGCCGTATCCAAACGCAGCAACCGCGCGAAATGCGGGTCCACGCCCAGCCATTGCGAGGTGAGGATGCGCAGGATGTGCGCATGAGCCACCAACAGCACATTATGGCCGTCTTTCAGCAGCGGCGTAATCTCATCGATGGCGCTCTTGGCGCGTACCGCTGCTTCTTCCAGCGTCTCGCCAGGCCCGGCATGGACCGGCACCTGCTCGCCCGAAGGTAAGGTCTCGACCCAATCGCCCTCCAGCGTGGGCGTCAGCGAGCGCGGCCCGTCACGCCACACATCCCATTCAAAACCGCTGGCCTCACTCACCTGCTGGCGCGTACGCCCCTCGGCTCGGCCGTAATCCCATTCAGCGATGCCGTCCAACACACCGTGGTCCGCAAAACCGGCCAGTTCAGCGGTTTGGCACGCCCGCTTCAGCGGACTGGAAAACACACAGCCCTGGCTGAATCCTTCGGGGAAAGCTTCGCGCAGGCGCCTTCCGGCATCCGCTGCCTGCTGCTCGCCGACCGCGGTCAACGGGATGTTCGTGCGCCCGGTATGCTGCCCGGATTCGCTCCACACGGTCTGGCCGTGGCGCAGCAACACCAAAAATCCGTTGCCGCCACGAGAGTTCTCGACGGCAACGGTGCCGTTCACGTTCTGTTCGCTCATGCCTCCACTCTAGTCTGCGCTCGTTCATGACTCCACCATTAACGCCCATCTTTTGCGCTGAGATGATTGAGATGCTATTAGACTGAGAGTCATGAGCGACGAAACGAACACCGACTTCCCCTCCAGCGCCGACCGTGCGGTCGACAGCCTGCACCGCATCGACGAGAAGGTCAACAGGCTGCGCGAGGACCGGCTCAACGACCCTGATTCTCTGGGCGACAAGCTCATCAAGTCGGCAGTCCCAGCGCTGGCAGGCTTGGTTGCCGGCAAAGCATTCCAGATGATATGGGACAAGGGCACGAGCAAACGCAATCTGCGCAAGGGACTGGCGGCAGACGCGCCGCAAAGTCTGGCAATGAGTCTGACATTCGCCGCCGTTTCGGCCGCACTCGGCGCAGTGGTTTCGCAGCTGTCGGATCGGGGCTCCAAGGCGTTCGTCGACCACCGCCATCGCAAGCCCAGCCGCTAATCCCCCGGTTGGATGATGGTTTCTGTTGGCTGACTGATGACTCATCGCTGGAATTTCGTCAAGGAACCATCAGTCAATCGACAGGAACCATCAGTCCAGCACAGTTCCGCCACACAATATCGGCATTTCACTGTGAGGTAATCCACCGTGACGTCCGGCGTCTGCCGTGCGACAATAAAGCCATGGTTACCAACGCAACAATCGAGGCTCTTCTGGGCCGCCGCTCCATCCGTAAGTTCAAGGACGAGGCCATCGACGACGATACCCGCGCCACGCTCGAAACCGTCGCCCAACATGCCGCGTCCAGCCAGTTCCTTAACGACTGGTCCGCCATCCGTATCACCGACCCGGCCACCAAAGCCAAGCTCGCCGAATTCGGCCATCAGCCATATATCGCCACCGCGCCGTTGCTGTACGTGTTCGTCATCGACGAGCACCGCAACGCACGCATCGCCGAACGCAAGGGTATCGATCCCGCTTCCGACGAATTCCATCTCAAGTACAGCTATCGCTTCACCCAAGCTCAGAACGACGCAGTGCTGGCCCTGCACGCCATGGAGACCGCCGCCTATTCGCTGGGACTGGGCTGCGTGATTCTCGGCTCTCTGCTCAACAACATCCCCGGCCTTATCGACGTGCTGAATCTGCCGGAATACACGTATCCGGTGCTGGGTCTGGCCATCGGCAAGCCCGATCAGAACCCGACCGTCAAGCCGCGCATGCCGCGCACGATGCAGTTCTTCGAGAACACCTACCCGGCTGACGCCGATGGCGTACTCGACCAGCTGCCCGCCTTCGACGAGGAAGTTCACCGGTACTACGATCTGCGCCAAGCCGACCGTCCGGTGGACGCTTTCAGCGATCAGGTCGCCACGATCAGTCGGCAGGATGTCAGCCATCAGACACTGCTCGACAAGGCCGCCGCTCAGGGCTTCCGTCTGGATCAGTGAGACCAGAACCAACGAGATAGCCTCGGATAGGCTCGTCACTGAGTCGTCTCGGTCTCAGCACTGCGACGACTCAGTTCCAACACCTCAACATTTCATCACCGGATACCGGCAAAATTGCACAACCATCCCGCCGGTGTCGCACCATCAACAAACGTTCACATATCAGTCCCATTATGCGGACAACCAACGGCCAGTTTTGCAAGAAAACCCGCCAAACCAGCAGTATTCGCACCAGTGGTGGGAATAGACTGCATGTGGCCGCAATGATTACGAACCGGAAAAGAGGGACTGGATGCGGACGGTTTGGCAAGTCTTTCTACGCGATTGCAGACGTATCTTACGCAATCCCGTTGCCGTTGTGGTGACGCTCGGCGTAGCAATGCTGCCCTCGCTGTACGCATGGTTCAACATTCTCGCCAACTGGGATCCCTATTCAGCCACCGGCAATCTGCAAGTGGCCGTAGCCAATGAAGACCAAGGCACCACCAACGATCTGGTCGGCCATCTCGATGCGGGCCGGCAGGTCGTCAAGAAACTCAAGCAGAACGACGAACTCGGCTGGCGCTTCGTAGACAATGAGGAACAGGCCGTCCACGGCGTGGAGACCGGCGGATACTATGCAGCCATCGTGCTGCCCAAGGATTTCAGCGCCAGCTTGGTCGAATCGGTGACCGGAACCTCCAAACAGCCGAAAATCAAGTATTACGTCAACGAGAAGAAGAACGCGATCGCGCCGAAAATCACCGACACCGGCGCCACCACCATCGATGAGCAGATCAACTCCGCCTTCGTCACCACGGTAGCCACCACCGTTGCCTCGGCCATTTCCGAAACCGGAGACGATCTCGGCCAAGCCACTGGCAAAGTCCAGCACGATACGATCGATGATCTCAATACGGTGATGTCCACGCTGAACACCGTTCAGGATTCACTCACCGACTTACAGGACACGCTGGCCCAATCAGACACGATTCTCGCCGACGCCAAACAGACCACCGCCTCACTCAAGCAGACCGTCGCGGCCGCGCAGAATGCCTCCCGCCAGTCCGGCACACTGTTGGCGGAAACACAGGCCGGGTCACAAGCCTTCTCCACCACACTGGTCGGCGCGCTCGACAGCAGTTCAGCACAACTCTCCGGACTGGCCGTCCACGTCAACAACGCCGCCGGCAGCATCACCGGCTCCTTCAACAGCGCGCAGAACTCCGTCGACACCATCACCAACACACTTTCGGCCCCACTGAACGCCACCCAAACGTCAATCAGCGATCTGAAAGACGCGCTGACCAAAGCCGGCATCGGCAAAGACACCACCGACCCGGTCGGCCAGAACATCTGGAAACAAATCGATGCGCTCGACTCATTGATCAGCAAACAGCAGACACAGCTCAACACCTTCCATACCGACACCACACAGTTCATCAACTCCGGTAAAGACGCCACCACGAATCTTTCCGGAGCCATGACCAACACCACCACCGGCGGCATCGCGGCGCTGAATACCGCGCGCGGCTCGCTGACCGGCACCGTGATGCCGTCGCTCACCTCATCATTGAACAGTTTCGCCGCCCTGAACGGCACGCTGGATGGCACGTTGACTTCGTTGTCCGGCACCTTGGATCAGGCCGACGGGCTGTTCGACCAGCTTGTCGATACCCTGAACCAAACAAAAACCACCATCAGCAGCACGCAGGATTCGCTGCGCCAGGTGGCCAGCGATGTCGCCACCGTACGCACCGATATCGCCACGCTCGATAGTTCCGCCGCTTACCAGAAAATCCGGGATACGCTGCATCTGGATGACAAGGGATTCGGCGACTTCATGGGCAATCCCGTCACCCTGACCACGAAAGTCGTGTATGCCACCGACAATTACGGGTCCGCAGTCACCCCGTTCTACACGAATCTGGCACTGTGGGTAGGCGGTTTCGTGCTAATCGCCATCTACAAGCTTGAGGTCGACCGCGAGGGCATTCGCCGTATCACCGCTACGCAAGCATATCTTGGCCGCTGGCTGCTGCTGGTCACCATCGGATTCCTGCAAGCCGTCATCGCCACCATCGGCGATCTGGTGCTTGGCATCCAATGCGAGCATCCGCTGCTGTTCATCTTGGCCGGGATCTTCTGTTCGTTCGTATACATCAACATTATTTACGCACTGGCCGTGGCGTTCCGCCATATCGGCAAAGCCATCGCCGTAATTCTGGTCATTGTGCAGATACCCGGCGCCTCCGGCCTGTATCCGATTGAAATGATGCCGAACTTCTTCCGCGAACTGCACCCGTGGCTGCCCTTTACCTACGGCATCAACGCGATGCGCGGCCCGATCGCCGGCCTGTACGCGAACCATTACTGGCTCGACATGCTGCACCTGTTCTGGTATCTGCCGGCGGCGCTTTTCGTGGGACTTGTCGTACGCCGGTATGCGATGAACCTGAACGCGCTGTTCGACCATCGTTTGGGAGGTACCGACCTGATGATCACCGAGCACAACAGCATGGTGAACGAACAGGTGAGCTTGAACTCCGTATTCCGCACGGTGTCCGACAGCAAGGAACTGCGCGATATCATCGCTCATCGCGCGCACCGGTTCTTCGCGCGGTACCCAAAGATGATCGTTGCCGGTCTGACATTGCTGACCGTACTCCCGTTCGTATTCCTGGTACTGCTGTTCGTCACCCAAGAGAAAATCGCCATGCTGACCTCCTGGATTCTGTCGATTATTCTTATCGACGCCTATCTCATTGTGGTTGAATACGCACGCGAAACCTACGCCATGCAGCTTGGCGTCAGTGCCATGAGTGCCGACGAGTTCCGCAATGTGATGCTCAACGGATATGCGTGGCGGCGTTTCCACGGCCACGGACGTCACGAAGCGGCGATGGGCAGCAATCCGGATATCGGCGAAACCACTGAACGACTCACACTGTTCGGCGATCAGGCCGCCGAGCCGACTGCGCACACCGCACAGTTCGAGCAGTCCGGTCAGTCTGGGCAGTCTGGGCAAGGAGGCGCACGATGAAGCTTATCTGGAAAATATTCGTACGTGACGTGCGCCAAGCCACCCGCAATGTGATCGCCGTAATCGTGGCTATGGGATTGGTGATTGTGCCGGCACTGTACGCCTGGTACAACATCGCCGCCAGCTGGGACCCGTACGGCAACACCAAGGCCTTGAAGGTCGCCGTGGCAAACGTGGATAAGGGCTATAAGTCCGATCTGATGCCGATCACCATCAACGTCGGCGAAACCGTGACCAATACGCTCAGGGCCAATCATGACCTTGACTGGCAGTTTGTGGATCGTGCTAAGGCCATCGATGGCGTGAACTCAGGCGAATACTATGCCGCGCTGATTATTCCAAAGAGCTTCAGCTCCGATATGATGACGCTGTTTTCACCGAAGATCAAGCACGCCAAGCTCGAATACTATCTCAATGAGAAAATCAATCCGATCGCTCCGCATATCACCGACCAGGGTGCTACCACCGTGGCCACGACCATCGACCAGACATTTGTGAAGACCTTGGCGAGCGTGGCGCTGGATTTGGTTTCCAACGTGGCCGATTACGCGCAAAGCCCGCAAATGGAGCAGTACGTCAACAACGCCTCCAGTCATATTGCCACCATGTCGTCTCGTTTGACCGGCACTGCGTCGCAGATGGATTCCTATGCCAATCTGCTCGGGGCCGCCAACAGCATCATTGATTCCACCGATAAGCTGCTGGGATCAACAGGCTCAGCTGCGGCCACAACCAAAAAGGCGTTGAAACAGACCCGCAACGGCGTCTCCAGCCTCGACAAGGCATTGTCCGGAGCCACCGATGGCGTCGGTACGGCATTGCAGCAGGCCGGTTCATCCTACGACACCATTGCCAAGCAAATCGATGCCGCTTTTGCCGATGTGGGCTCACAATCCTCACAGATATCAAACAAGCTAACCGATATGCAATCCAAAGTGGAGGCTCAGGCCGACAGCTTTGGAAAGTATGCCGCCGCTTTACGAGATCTCGCCAAACAAGCGGCTTCACTGCCCGTGGGCGGAGATACCGTTGCCGCTCAACTGAACGCGGCTGCAGACCAAGCCACAAAGGCGCAGCAGAGCATGCAGCAAGCCGCCACCGCGTTGGGCGATGCGGCCACGCACATAGCAAACGGTACTGCCGATGCCGATACAGCGCGTCGAGATCTGAAATCACAAATCGCTGCCGCCAAACAATCGATTACTCAGGCTTCAGACACGTACAAGAGCACGCTGAAACCGCAACTGAACAATCTGACCTCGTCCATGGACGAAGTGACCACGCAGGCAAGTTCCGTAATCGACGGGCTTGCATCGACCGTAAGCAGCGTGTCAGGTCTTTCTGGCGGCGTTTCAGACAGCCTGACGGACATCCAGTCGGCCTTGACTGACGCAGCTAGCGCTTTGACCCGTTCGGCGAAGAAACTCGACAACTTGTCTTCCCAACTCGCCTCTATCACCAATGGCGGCACCATCGACCTGTCTGTGATTTCCTCTGCGAAGCCCGATGCCATTGCTTCCATGCTGGCGGCACCCGTAGCGGTCGACCGCATCGCGCTCTATCCCGTTGCCAACTATGGTTCCGCGATGGCTCCGTTCTACACGATTTTGTCTATTTGGGTCGGTGCGATCATTCTGGTCGCCATGTTGAAAGTATCGATTTCCGACCATGAGAAGGCTCGTATCTTAGGGTTGGGCAATGATCTGCCGCTCGGTTCGGAAGTGGGTCTTCGCGAGGCCATGATTGCCGGGCGGATTGCCGGACCGGCCGCCGCGTTGGATGTGCTGAAGAAGCCGCGTGCCGAGGCTCCCGGCAATGCGCGGCAGTTCGGTTTACGCTTGCACCACGAATATTTCGGCCGATACATGATTTTCGGTTTCCTTGCTTTGCTGCAAGGTACGCTGGTGTGCCTGGGCGATATGTTCTATCTCGGCGTGCAGTGTGAGCATCCGATTCAGTTCTTGATGGTCGGGTGGTTGTCTGCACTGGTGTTCTCGAATATTGTGTATACGCTGACCCTGTCGTTCGGTGATATCGGCAAAGCCATTGCCGTAGTACTGCTGGTTATGCAGGTAGCCGGTTCCGGCGGCACATTCCCCATTGAAACACTGCCGACGTTCTTCCAGGTCGTTTCTAAATGGCTACTGTTCCCCTATGCGGTGGATGCGATGCATTCGGCCATGGCAGGCTCATTCGGCATGGAATACTGGGTTTCCATGGGCAAACTGGCACTGTTCCTTGTCCCCTCATTGCTGTTGGGACTTATGTTGCGCAAGCCGGTAATTCGCTTCAACGATTGGGTTATCCGCAACCTTGAAAACACCAAGGTGATGTAAGTGTTGGACGAAGTGTGTCCGAGCGCCCTGAACGCTTAGCAGCCTACGACCTGACGTGTTTGGACCGTAACCTGTCTCAGACACGGCGTTGGCGAGGCCTGTGGAGCTTCTGACGCTAACGTCTACGTGGCTTGTAGCCCTTTTTACGACTGTGTGGCTTGAGTTGCTGGTTCAGCGGTACATGCCGGTAACTGGATTGCGGATCGCGATGCGTGAGATGCCAGCATCCGCAAAATTCGCAACGGTACACCCATAGCTCAACTCCGCGCTCGATTAGGCTTTGATCAGCGGCACGCTGAACCTGCGCCTTATCGTGATACATGATTTTATTCGACGTAGCGCAACGTTTAGGGGTGAAGTAATGCATAGCAGAAGCCAGTGTAGAGCGACCCCATAACCAAGCCAGGGCAGATTCTAGTGGTGGTTGCAACACCTGAGGTTTGAGCGGCCTTCCATGGTCACGTTGTCGGTTGTTGAGGTTATCACGCGGCGTCGAGCAGTTCGATGATCTTCTCGCTTGGTTTCATGAACCCGAGGGTTTTGCGTGGCCGGTCGTTGAGTTCCTCGGCGACCGCGTCGAGGTAGTCCTCCGGGTAGACGGATAGGTCGGTGCCTTTGGGGAAGTACTGGCGCAGGAGCCCGTTGGTGTTCTCGTTGGTGCCGCGCTGCCACGGGGAGTGCGGGTCGCAGAAGTAGACGGCCATGTCCAGCGAGGCGCCGATCCGTTTGTGCAGGGCGAGTTCCGCTCCCTGGTCCCAGGTCAGGCTGTTGCGCAGGAGTTTGGGCAGGTGCTGCATCTTGTCGATGATGGCCTGCTGGACGTGTTCGGCGTCGTGCCCGTCGGGCAGGTGCAGCAGGATCGTGAACCTGGTGGTGCGCTCGACGAGCGTGCCGATGGCGCTTTTGTTGCGGCTGCCGGTGATGAGATCGCCCTCCCAGTGGCCCGGGACCGCCCGGTCCTCGATCTCCGGGGGTCGCTCCGAGATCATGGCCATGGGTTCGCGGAAACGGGGTTTGCGGCCTTGGCCGCCTTGGGGTCTGCGGGCGGTTCGCCCCTGCCTCATGGCGCGTTTCAGCTCCTGCTTGAGTTCGCCCCTGGCCTGCAGGTAGATGGCCTGGTAGATCGTCTCGACGCTCGCGTGCATATCCCCATTATCCGGGAAGTCCAGCCTCAGCCGGTTGGCTATCTGCTCCGGGCTCCAATGCCTGCGCAACCCGGCGGCGATCTCGTCCCACAGTCGCGTGCCCTCGGCCGCCTTGCGCGGTTTGGGGCGTTTGAGCCGGTCCGCGGCCTTCTGCTGGGCGCGGCAGGGCTCGTAACCGCCGGACTCGGGATTCCTGTTGCGCTCGACCTCGCGGCTGACCGTGCCGGGGTCGCGGCCCAGCAGGCGGGCGATGGCGCGGATCGAATCGCCCAGACGCAGACGGTCCGCGATCTGGATGCGCTCCTCCTGGCTCAGGTAGCGCGGATGGAGGGTCTTGGGTTTGTCCATGGTGGAACGATACCAGTCCACCAGGGGTTTCTCGTTCCTTCCCGTGGCGCGCGTCCTGCCGTTGCGCCACGCCTTGCCGGTGCGTTTCGAGACGCCGACCGCGTGCGCGGCCTGGGTGAAGTTCATGCCTTCCTCGTCCAGCAGGCGCACGTACTCGGCGCGTCTCGCCTCGCACATCAGCTTCCTCGTCGGATATTCGACGCCGTTGAACGTCCAACGGTGTTCCCCGCCACGGTCTTCGTTTCGGTGGCTTCTGGTCACCTGACCCTCCTTGCGGTAGGTCAGGTGTTGCAACGTTCACTAGAACCCGCCTGGCACTTGGCGCCGCTGGGGGGGGGTCATGAGTCCCATTCCAACTCCCCCTTATTGACCACTTAGGGGTGCATCCCAACACATGGGGTGCACCTTTTTTTTCTTGTTGTGCTACGGGGTTCCAGTCGCATTTTTTTCGGTGATATTTTGAACGCGAAGACAGGCTGGGAAATGCCCGATAGTCGTGTTCCCCTCAGCAGGTGAAGCCCTGCTTTCAGGCTGCAAAACCGACTCGGGTGTTCCGAAAGCGGCTTTCGTTGTTGTACATCGATACATAAGAGAGAACACCCATGAAAAACGCCATTATTCGTGCTGCCGGTGTGCTGTTGGCTGCAAGCATGATATTTGGCGGTGCGGCAGCCACTGCATCGGCCGCGGAAGCAACGTCGCCGAGCACCGGCACCACCAGCAGCACGCAAGCCGCGGAATCCATCAATCGCGAATGGGTGCTGAATCCTGCGAACAACACTGAGCTGGCGGCTCTCGGCACTATACAAGGCGGATCCCAGACGTTCGACGGGCTGACCATCGATGCCACTGCAAGCGGTGCCAAGTTTGCGCCGCGCGCCAATGACACCCAGATCAACGCCGGAACCATCATCAGCATCCCGGTGCCAGCCCACACCAATACAGCCACCATCACCCTTGCGTTGTCCGGCGGCACCACCACTATTACCGCGGATGCCGGTGAAGTGAGCAGCGACAACACAGTTATCGCCTTGCCTGCTGCGGAGTCGGCTCGTACGGTAAACGTCACCTTCACTGCCCAGACCTATCTCAACGGCATCGCCCTTGCCGAACAGCAGCCGGAACCCGAGTTCCCCGGTACGCCCACGGTCGCGGCCAAAGACACGAACTGGGACTTCACGGAAACCGGCATCGATCGACCGGCCGTGCAGGGCCTACCGACAACTACCAAGGCGTCGCCATCGACGCTCGGGCGCAAGGCGCCAAGTTCAACCCGCGTACTACTGCGGCAAGCGGCGGCAGCGATACTCAGGTGAACGCTGGAACCATCCTGTACATTCCGGTCGCACAGGCCGAGGGCGGCGCTACAGTCACCGTGAAGGGCCAGCTGTACGGTCCTACGCTCAAGCTCGACGGTACGGACATCGCCACCGGCACTGCTGTAACCATCGCAACCGACAGCACGCGCTACGTGCCGCTCTCCGTTGAAGGCACGGGCAGCCTGTACCTGACCGGCATCGCCATCGACTACGCGGCCGGCTCCCCCGCCGCCACCAGCCACACGGTCACCGTGGGCCCGAACGGCCAGTACCGGACCATTCAAGCCGCTCTGGATGCTAACGACTCTTCCGAAACCGACCGACTAGTGCTGAAGATCACTCCGGGCGACTATCGCGAGAAGATCACCGTGACCAAGCCGGGCGTCACCTTCGCCAACGCCGACGTGACCGCCAAGCGCGCGGTGACGATTCGCGCCAGCTACTATTCGTCCAACACATTCGATGCCGACGGCAAGTTTGTGCCGCAGGATGAATTCGACCTTGGCACCAACAAGTGCGCCACCGTGACCATTGGCGCGGGTGCCACAGGTTTCTCCGCCTACGGCATCACCTTCCAGAACGATTACAACGTGGTGGATCACACGGCGGCGGGCGAGCAGACGCCGGCCGTGGCGCTGAACACCCAGGCAGACAAGGTGTACCTGAAGAACAGCCGCATCATCGGCCGTCAGGACACTCTGTACGTGCAGGGCGCCGGCAACCGCGTGTACGTGGACGGCGGCTACATCGAAGGCACGGTTGATTTCGTGTTCGGCGACGCCAACGCCTACTTCGCCGGCACCGAGCTGCACATGGCCGCGTTCGCCGGCAAGAACAACGGCTACTTCACCGCCGCCAACACCAAGAAGTCCGGCGTGGGCCTGGTGTTTGACCGCTGCAACTTGACCGTTGCCGCAGCATATGACGACGATGCCAAGCTTTCGCTGGGCCGCCCGTGGCAGACGTTCGCGCAGTACACGCAGGTGCGTAAGGGCGACGGCAGCAGCTATGTGACCGGCGTGGATTTGGGTACGAAGAACTCGGCGTATACGGACACTTCCTCGGCCGTGACCTACCTCGACAGCACGATGTCCAGCAAGATCACCAAGAATCGTTGGAATGTGTGGACCAGCAAGAACCAGAGCGGCAAAAGCGTGGACGTGACCTTCCACGATGATGTGCGATTCGCGGAATACGCCAGCCACGATGAAACCGGCGCGCTGCTTGATCCGGCTGATTATAAGAACGTCGTGCTCGGCTCGATGTCTGCTTTGGATGAGGCTCAGGTGCAGGCGAAGCGTGCTGAATTGCTCGCGGCACTGGGCTTCGGCTCGGCGGCTGGTCAGTGGGTTGTGCCGGATGGCGCGTGGCCATTCGCTTACGACCCGAACTACTCGACCGGCACTGATGTGCAGCCGACTCAGCCGGGCGGCAACGCCTCGCCTAACGCGGATTCGGCGGCCAAGGCCGACACCATGCCGGAAACCGGCTCGGCCATCATTGCGGTGGTTGTAGTCGCCGTGCCGCTGCTCGTTGCTGGCTTGGCGCTGGTAGCAGTGCGCCGCAATCGCCAGCAGTGATTGAAAGCGTTGCTGCGAACCGGACCTGGTGACCTTGTAGACGGGGGCTATCTCCGTTGAAAGAGGTACATTGATGGCTTTGCAGAAAGCCAACTGCTTTCAAAGGGGTACCTGAACCACGAAACCTCGAGTATAAGCGTTGCAATGACGGCGTTTATACTCGGGGTTTCCCATATTCAGTACCCCTCTGAATGCAGTTAGCTTGGATCGATGATCATATCCAAGAATTCACTCGTATAGTGGTGCGTAATGCTTACGTATTTGGGATAGCACTTGTTGCTCGTTGTACATATAGCAATGCCCTTGCCTCCTCACGGGGAAGCAAGGGCATTACGCTACTGCTTAGTACTGCTTAGTATTGCTCAGCACTGCTCAGCGATTGCTCAGCGGCAAGCGTCACAGCACGCCCTGGGCAACCATGGCGTTGGCGACCTTGACGAAGCCGGCGGCGTTGGCGCCGAGCATCAGGTCACCCTCGTGACCGTATTCCTTGGCGGCGGCCAGGGAGTTGGCGACGATTTCTTCCATGATGGACTTGAGCTTGGCGTCGACCTCTTCGAAGGTCCAAGACAGGCGGTAGCTGTTCTGGCTCATCTCCAGGCCGGAGACGGCCACGCCACCGGCGTTGGCAGCCTTGGCCGGGCCGTACAGCACGCCGTTCTTCTGGTAGACCTCGATGGCCTCCGGGGTGGACGGCATGTTCGCACCCTCGACGACCACGGTCACGCCGTTGTCCACGAGCTTCTGTGCGGATTCGCCATCAACCTCGTTCTGGGTGGCGCACGGCAGAGCGATGTCGCCCTTGACGGTCCACACGCCCTTGCTGCCCTCGTGGTACTCGGAGCCCGGAACGCGCTCGGCGTATTCCTTGATGCGGCCGCGCTCGACTTCCTTGATCTGCTTGACGACCTCGACGTTGATGCCGTTCGGGTCGTAGATGTAGCCGTTGGAGTCGGAGACGGTGACGACCTTGGCGCCCAACTGCTCAGCCTTCTGAGCGGCGTAGGTGGCCACGTTGCCGGAGCCGGAGATGACCACGCGCTGGCCCTCGAAGCTCTTGCCGGCGTCGGCCAGCATCTCCTTGGTGAAGTAGCACAGGCCGTAGCCGGTGGCCTCGGTACGGGCGAGAGAGCCGCCGAAGGGGATGCCCTTGCCGGTCAACACGCCGGTGTACTCATTCTGCAGGCGCTTGTACTGGCCAAACAGGTAGCCGACCTCACGGCCGCCAACGCCAATATCACCGGCGGGCACGTCGGTGTCGGGGCCGATGTGGCGGTACAGCTCGGTCATAAAGCTCTGGCAGAAACGCATGACCTCGGCATCAGACTTGCCGTGGGGGTCAAAGTCAGCGCCGCCCTTGCCGCCGCCCATGGGCAGGCCGGTCAGGCTGTTCTTGAAGCACTGCTCAAAGCCCAGGAACTTCAGGATAGACAGGTTGACAGAGGGGTGGAAACGCAGGCCGCCTTTGTAGGGACCGATGGCAGAGTTGAACTGGACGCGGTAGCCGCGGTTGACCTGGACCTTGCCAGCGTCATCGACCCAGGGCACACGGAACATGATGATGCGCTCGGGCTCGACCAGGCGCTCGATCAGGCCGGCCTTCTCGTACTCGGGGTGGGCAGCCACAACGGGCTCCAGGCTCTCGAGGACTTCCTCAACAGCCTGCAGAAACTCCTTCTGCTCGGGGTTGCGCTTTGCAAGGCCCTCATATACACCCTGCAGGTAAGCATTCTGAATTGCCATAAAACGACACTCCTTTATATAATTTCAAACACCGCCTTCATGTTACCACCACAAAAGAAATTTTTCAAGAGTTTTTTGTTTACTTTTCAAAATTTTGTTTGCGGCAGGCGTGCCGGTGTTCTTGTCTTGTGGACAAATCGGCGTTTTTGCGCATAATTATACAACCGTTCATTCTGTCGCATACATCGTGACCCACGCGGCGGGCTGCCCGTCGGCCAAAAAGTCTGCCGGGTCCCAGAGGGCGTAGAGGCTGTACTGCGGGTCATAGCTGTCGAGGGGGTTGGCGGTTGTCAGCCATTGGCCCGACGCGGTGCAGGCCAGCAGCAGCGCGGGGCGGCGCACGCCCTCCGCCGTGACCGCGGGGGCCGGGAGGACGGCGCCGGTCTCCATGTCCAGCAGGCAGTCCGCGTAGGCGTCCCCGACGTTCAGCACGCGGAGATACCGCTGCGGCACGCCCGCAAACGCCGGGCTGAAGGGTGCGCACACGTCGATGCCGTAGGTGTCAAACGGGATGGTCTCGAGCAGCGTTTTCTCGGTGCCGTCGGCGGTGTCAAAGTACAGCAGGGCGGCCTGTTGGCCGGGGGTGTCGGCATTGCGGAAATTGCCGGTGTAGTAGATCCTGCCGTCGTAATAGTTGTGGAAATAGCCGTCCGCGTAGGGGCGCGTGCAGATTTTCTCCCGCGCGCCGGTGGCGGGGTCGAGCCAGGCGTAGACGTAGACGGCGTGCGCCAAAATGGCTTTTTCCTGCTCAGTGCTGCCGAAATTGGGGAACGGCTCGTTCGCCTCGATGCGGATCGTCAGGAAGCGGCTTCCCTCACAGGCGATGATCTTCTCGTCGGCCAGCATCGGGATGGTCTGCACCGTGTCATTTTGCCATTCCCAGCGGTATAGGGTGCCGGGCTGATGACTGGCGGCGAGGGGGCAGCCGTACAGGGCGTACTCGTCGCACCATTGCAGCTGCATGTGGTGGGGCAGGGCATCGGGCACCGCGGCCACGGGCGTTTTGCCGGCGGCGGGGTCGATGCGGTAAATCTGCGTTGGGGCGACGTTTGTCAGCTCGCCGGGATAGGTGTAGACCGTGCCGTCCACGGCCATGACGCCGACGCAGAAGTCGCTGGCCAGGTAGGCCGGGCAGGCGTCGGAGTCGTGGGTGCAGCCGGGAATATCGCAGTAGACGGACTGGGTCAGGGCCGCGTAGTCGGTTTTGAGGACGAGGGCCTCGGGGGTCATATTGCTGGCGTCCCGGAGTTCATAGAGCGCGTCGCCGGTGTTCCAGACGGGGCCGCTGTTTTGGTTCTGAGGGAGGGTGAGAAGATGGCCGCCGGGGAATTTGGGGGTAAGCGGCGGGGCGGAGGGTTCGGGGGCGGGCTGTG
>SKEW01001288.1_pt1 | contig 15660 bp, 20 predicted proteins | sample 4841441 | NCBI WGS metagenome assembly SKEW01 (sample SAMN11008799, study PRJNA524170) | human gut metagenome | isolation source: fecal sample from pouch patient p41 | place: Israel: Tel-Aviv | reverse complement strand
GACAATATAATAGTGCTGATAATCCAATATTCGAAGTATTTTATTTAAAAGATGCACATGCTGTTATTGCTGATTTTTCAGGAAATCCACCAAAGGAATATAACCTTTAATTAATAAAAAAACAAAGTGATGCTTTTATAAGTGTCACTTTGTTTTTTTATTATATATTTTTAGAAGATATTAATATTTGATTAAGAAAATTATCAAAGAAATACAAAAACTAGAGCAACAAAAGCAAATAAAATTAAATAAACGCAGTCAGTTAGATGATGAATTAATGAGTATTAATGCTCGTCTAAAAGAACTCAATAATCTCAAGAATCAGTATGAAAAACTAGAACAAAATGCTGATTCCCTTTTTATGAATACGAAAGGAGAAGGTGAAAGTCATGGCAAAATATAGAGTAGAAGTTACTGAAATATTACAGTATCAAGAAGTCATTGAAGCCAAAAATGAAGAAGAAGCCATAGAAAAATTAAAATCAAAATATGATAATGAAGAAATCATTCTTGATTATCATCATCATACAAATACTGAATTTTGTGTATTGGAAAAAGTAAAGAAGAAAGAACAGTTATCACGTTAATTTTCTTGACTGGTATCTTTTATATTTTAATGATGAAAGGATATATTTATGTCCGTAATTGTAGCAAGCAAGGACTTTTGACATCAAAAGTCAGCTTGTTAGGGAATATCCCTAAGACCTATTATGATGGAGGAAATGAACATGGAAATTTGGAAATTGTTTTGTGTATTTGAAATAGGTGTATTATTTGGAGTTGCAGTCATGTGTTTATTGCAGGGAGATGAGTATGAAGAAGAACAGGACGAATAGAATTGAAGTCAGATTGAATAATGAGGAACTTAATTTTCTAAATTCAGAGGTTGCAAAAACTGGATTGTCTCGTGAAGAATATTTGAGATCATTGATGAAAAAAGTTGTACCTGCATATAGACCAAGTCATGAACTTGTTGAAGTTGTTAAACAGTTAAGAATGATTGGCAATAATTTGAATCAGATAGCAGTAATAGCTTATAAGACTTCATCTATTGATGTTATGAAATATAAGCATGAATCAAAAAGACTTCAGGAGGAAATTGTAAAGATCATGGAAATCATCAATCAGTCAAAACCATTGGAGGGAGAATGTAATGGCAACAACAAAAATTTGGGCAGTCAATGACAATCTCAAGCGTGTACTTGACTATATCTCAAATCCAGAGAAAACAAAAAATAAAGATTTGAACAGTTATCATTATCAAGGTTTAGAAAATGTCATTGAATATATAGCAGCTGATTTAAAAACAGAAAAGCAATTTTATGTCAGCGGTGTTAACTGTTCTCCTAACAATGTCCTTCAACAAATGATCAGCACAAAAAAGGCTGCTCAAAAGGAAGGTGGTGTTTTAGCATTTCATTGTTATCAGTCATTTAGTCCAGGTGAGGTGACAGCAGAAACAGCACATGCAATTGGAGTAGAACTTGCCAAGAGAATGTGGGGAAATGATTTTGAAGTGCTGGTAACTACACATCTTGATAAAAAGCACTTTCATAATCATTTCGTTGTCAATTCAGTTTCATGGACAACGCACAAGAGATTTTTGAATAAACATATTGATTATGATAAGTTTAGAAGATTATCAGATGAATTGTGTAAGGAATATGCATTGAGTGTCATTGATCATCCTAAGAGAGGCAAACATTATTCAGAGTGGTTAGCAGAAAAACAGCGTATTCCTACAAGAAGGTCATTGATTAAAGATGATGTTGATCGTGCGATAATGAACAGTCGGACTTTTACACAGTTTATTAGAAATCTTAAGGAAATGGATTATGAAGTCAAAACTGGAGTGAAACATATTGCAGTCAAACCGCCAGGGGCTCCAAGATTTTTTAGACTTCATAATTTATCCAAAAATGAAGATTATAGTGAAGATGGAATAAAAGAAAGAATACTTAGCAATACACTCTTTGCAGATGGTCCAGTTCTTATCAAGAAAAAATTATTTCACTATCACGGTCATTTTGACAAGCAGAAGAAAATAAAAGGAATCAGAGCTTTGTATTTTCACTATATGTATCGTATGGGTATCATTAAAAATCATGCACCTCAAAGGGTGCATTTTTTGTTGAAGGAGGATATTCGTTATATGGATAAGATTACAAGTGAAGTCACTTTGTTAGGTAAAAACAAAATTAACACAATGGAAGAACTTGATCAAAAAGCAAATGAAGTCAATGAAAAATTAGAGAAACTGATTAGAGAAAGAAGATGTCTTTACAATAAAGTTCGTAGGTGCCGACAGCTTGAAACCAAAGATATGCTTCAGCAGGATATAGAAACCTTGTCGATTGAAATTAAGGAACTGCGAAAGGAGGTGAGGCTTTATGATTCGATAAGAGAGCGTTCATTAGTCATGAAAGAAAAACTATCAACTATTCATAAAGAAGAATTGGAACAATCTCAAAGCAAGAAACTCCATGATAGAAAATTAAAATAATGATAATGAGCGACGTTTCAGGATTACTTTTTATTTTTATGAAGAAAGGAGGTGATGAAATGGCAACAGGTGGAGAAACAGCAGATCAGGCAGTAAGAATGACACTTCAGGGAATTGAGATTGCTGCTAATGTTGCATTAAAAGCAGGAGGGATGGCTGCGAAATCTTTAGCAGTGACTCTTTATGCAATATTGACTGATAAAAAGAAAGTCAAAGGCAAGACAAGATTACAGTCAATGCTGAAATCAGGTAAAGAATTAAAAGTGTTTGCAATCCGACATGAAGATCTCAAAACATTCTGTGATGAAGCCAAACACTATGGAATACTTTATTCAGTATTAAAAGAAAAGAATAACACAGATGGTATTGTAGATATTATGGTACGTGCAGAAGATGCATCTAAAATTTCAAGAATTGTTGATAAGTTTGACCTAGCAACAGTAGATACAAAGACAATCAGAGATTCTGTATTAACTCAACAGTCTCAACAGATGAAGGATGTAGCAGTACTGAGTGAAGATGAGCACGATCGTCTTGTTGCATCATTGATGAACTCAATGAAGAAAGAAGAAAAAGGACAAAGTCAAAACCCGACCTTAGCTCGAACGAAGAAGAAGGACGAGAATCAGTTCGAGCCTATTTTAGAGGAAACAGATCCTACTATAACTAAGCGTCCTTCTGTTCGCAAAGAGTTAAATGAAATCAAGGAGAAAAAGAACTCTTCAAGAAAAAAGCAAACTGTCAAGCAAAGACAATCACAAAGTCATCAAAGACCAAAAAGGAAAAAACGAAAAAAGGAGAGATAAGTATATGAGTGATATTTATTCAATTTTAAATCAGACACAAAAATCGAAACCAGAACGATTACCAAAAGAGGAATTTATAGAAAAATTAAAACAGCAGAAAAAAGCATTATATGATATGTCCGATCAACAGGCATTGAATGTGACAAGTCGTCCAGATTCGTATATTCATTACCTATCAATGTTATCTCAATTTGATTATACTGTTACTAACACATTGCTCATTATGGCTCAAAAACCAGAGGCAACATTATTGAAAGATAGCGAACATTGGAGAAATGATAAATACTACATCAAGAAAGGTGAAAAGGGGATTCAGATTTTAGAGCCACAAGGTGAATATGTCAAAGAAGATGGCAGTACAGGAACAAGTTATGCAGTCAAGTATGTCTTTGATGTTTCACAAATTAATGCAAAGATAAAAGTCAATGTTCCATATATGTCAACAGAAAATATTCTAAGTGGATTAACTTATGATACATCTATTGTTCTTAAAAATGATGATACATTGATAAATCACCAAAATGTATTATATTCACCTGCTGAAAAGACAATTTATTATCGCAGCAACCTTACAGAGAATGAGTTGGTGCAAGGTATGGTCAGAGAATTCTGTTATGCTGAGTTTGATCAGCAGTACACTAACTTTGACCGTCAACGAGACCGTTTTATTGTGGAAAGTTCAGCCTATATTCTTTGTTCAAGGCTAGGTGTCAATGTTGAACAGAAAGACTTTGCGAATAAGGTCAGTCAGGAATTCTATGGTATGGATGCGAGACAAATCAAGGAAGAATTAGTGAATATCAAGGACTTGTCTAGTGATGTTTACAGTCGTATTGAAAGAGGAATCTATAAAATGCAACAGCAGACATTACAGACACCACAACCCCAACAGGAGGCAAGATAGTTTATGCTATATTTTACAGAGTTGTTTGTATCTATGATGATCGTCATGAGAATTATCTCACTAAAGGAAGAGTAATTTATGAAAAAAGAAAGTCATATTGAAAATATAATTCTGTTTATGTTGGGATTTATACCAGTCATATGGTTTGCCTTATTGATTGCTCCATACATGTATGAAGGATTGTTTGTTGCAATTGCTCAATTGAGTCGTGTGATGAATGATCCTTTTTCTATTCAATGGTGTGATGAAAGTTTAAGAACAGTCGGATTATTTGTTGTTATTTATCTATGTGGCATTGGTATTTATTTATCCAATAAAAAGAACTATCGTCATAATGAAGAATATGGATCAGCAAAATGGGCAAAGACGTATCAGGTCAATAAAAAATATGCAGATAAAGACTATTCTCAAAATAAACTGTTATCGCAGAATGTTCGTTTAGGTTTGGATGGCAAAAAACATCGCAGAAATCTCAATACACTTGTGATTGGTGGAAGTGGTGCAGGTAAGACAAGGTTTTATGTTAAGCCTAATGTCATGCAATGTAATACGAGTTTTGTAATTTTAGATCCTAAAGGAGAAATTTTGCGTGATACTGGATTTTTATTGGAAAAGGAAGGCTATGTGATCAAGGTCATTGACCTCATCAATATGAACAAGAGTCATTGCTATAATCCGTTTGAGTATATCAAGGATGACAAGGATGTTTTAAAGCTTATTACCAATTTGATTAGAAATACAACTCCTAAGGGAAGTCAAACAAATGACCCTTTTGGGAAAAGTCAGAGACTGCACTTCTTGAGGCTTTGTGTCTATATCTTCTTCATGAAGCCCCTCGAGAAGAACAGAATTTTACGATGGTCATGGAAATGATCGCAGCTGCTGACGTTAAAGAAGATGATGAAGATTATCAATCACCATTAGATGAATTATTTGAGCGTCTTGAATTGAGGAATCCAGAAAGCCTCGCTGTTAAGCAATTTAAGATCTATAAACAAGCTGCTGGAAAGACTGCTAAATCTATCCTGATTTCAGTTGGTGTGAGATTGGCTGCATTTAATTTAGAAAGTATTGCAGGACTCACTTCAACTGATGAATTGGAACTTGAACAGGTTGGTGAAAGAAAAACAGCAATATTTTGTGTCATACCAGATAATGATTCAACATTTAATTTTTTGATTGGTACGCTGTATACACAATTATTTCAAATGCTTTATTATAGTGCTGATATTATTCATCATGGAGAATTGCCTGTACCTGTTCATTTCCTCATGGACGAGTTTGCAAATGGTGTGACACGTTCTATGCTTAAAACGGTAGCAATAACCGACAAAAGCGTAGCATAAAGTCACTTTATATATAAAGTGGTTCTTTATAGAACTGCATGGTTGAAATCTCGAATGAAGGGGTAACGCCTTGAAAGGGATTCACTAATACTTCGAATAGCGTTTAAGTTATTACAGGCTTAAAGGTTATAAGCTCGAGGAAGTCGCACGAAATATATCCTAACGTGCAAAGACGAGGAAAGGCCCATAGAGGTATGGGTTATATATGACAGTGCGGGTGGAATTACTATATGGTTAGAATGTCGAAAGACTGACGAAATTCCGAATGTACGGCTCTAAACAAATGACTGATAGAAATGTCAGCGTACCAAATGGTACTCAAGAGAGGTAAAGTAAAAGTCGTTAGTATGAAATACCTTCTATGTTTATAGGACATAGGTATCTTAAGGTTTACGTCTTGAAGATAACACTTGAAGGGCTAAAGGAATGACCTAAGTAGTAATAATTCTAGACCATGTGGAACGTGGAAAGCAATCAATATAGGAACTGACTGTAACAGTGATTAAGAACTATATTTGTGACGAAAATTATGGAATAAACAACCATATATAATAAGCACATTAATGATTGTGAGAGTAGTGGCACAGTACCGGTGAAGTTGTGATAACAAGCAATGGAGGGATAGCCACAAGTCGGTTTAAGTTTTAGTTATATATTTGTGTAGTAATCGATAAAAAGATTTTATAGATGTCGAGGTGAGACTTAGAAAAGATTATTCTCCGAAAGGAGTGGTTACTATGACAAAAAGAATTGTAAACAAAGCGGAAAGAAATGCAGAAAGATATAATGCCAAAGAAATTGGTTATCAACTTTATGAAGATAGTCAAAATGAAAAGGTATTTGAAAGACTAATGCCAATTATAGTTTCTAAGCAAAATATAATTCTCGCATATCGAAATATCTGCAAAAACAGAGGTAGCAAAACCCCTGGAACTGATGGGAAAACAATTGAAAATATTCAGGCGTTACCCATCGATACGGTTATAAAGATTGTTAGAAACAAATTACAATATTATCAACCAAAAAAAGTTAAAAGAGTCGAAATACCAAAAGATAATGGAAAAACAAGACCATTGGGTATCCCAAGTATTTGGGATAGACTGATTCAACAATGTATTCTACAGGTATTAGAGCCAATATGTGAGGCGAAATTTCACGAAAGGAATAATGGTTTTAGACCATACAGGTCAACACAAAATGCAATAGCACAGTGTTATAAACTGGCGCAATTACAAAACTTACATTTCGTTGTTGATGTTGATATTAAAGGCTTCTTTGATAATATCAATCACAATAAATTGATAAAACAATTATGGTCAATTGGAATCCAAGATAGGAAATTAATCGTTATTATTAAGCAAATGCTTAAAGCGGAAATCTTATTTAAGGATATTACAATCGAACCTATAAGTGGAACACCTCAGGGCGGAATTTTATCGCCCCTATTGGCAAATGTCGTCCTGAATGAATTAGATTGGTGGATAGCAAATCAATGGGAAATGTTTAAAGTTAAAGAAGGTGCATCAGGACTCGAATTTAAAAAGGTTGATAAAGATGGAAATGTTGTAGCAATAGACAAATCTATGAAGTGGAATAAGTTACGAAACAAAACAAAATTAAAAGAAATGTATATCGTAAGATATGCTGACGATTTTAAATTATTTTGTCGTGATTACTCTACTGCAAAGAAAACAATGATTGCCACTAAATTGTGGTTACAAGAAAATCTACACTTGGAAACAAGCGATGAAAAATCAGGTGTAACAAACTTGAGAAAGAATTATACAACATTTTTAGGAATAAAATTTAAAGTAGTACCTAGTGGCAAAAAATGGATTGTTCGTTCACACATGGCCGATAAAAGCAAAGAAAAGGTTTTAGTAAAATTGAAAAATGTTTGGAAGGACATTAAGAATCCATCACTACAAAGTAAATTAAATGAAAATATTAGCTTGTATAATGCAATGGTAATGGGAATGCATAACTATTACTGTATGGCTACAATGGTTTCTAAAGACTTTGCGGAAATTTCATATAAAGTCGTGGGAAAGAGCAATGGAATGAACCATAATAATCGATGTTACAACATTGAAAAAAGTGGAGAAATTTCTAGTGAACATATAAAGAAAAAATATGGTAAATCAAAACAGTTCCGTTGGATTAACGGAAGAATGATTATTCCTGTTGGATATGTTGCACACGAATTCCCCAAATATAAACGTCGCAACGTTAATAAATATTTAAGAAAACATGATGATATTGGAAACTGTATCAGTTTTGAAATTATGGAATATATGATGAAAAATTATCATAAATATCCTACTTTAGAGATAGCCGACAACGCTTTATCAAGATATATAGCGCAAAAAGGTAAATGTGCAATAACTCATACACCTTTATCAATAGAAGATATTGAATGTATTCATATCAAGCCAAACACTAAAGTTAGAAACGATAGTTACAAAAACCTGATACTACTTTCAAAGGATATACAACAATTTGTTGTATCGCCAAATGTAGAAATATTACCTGACGAAATATATGGAACAAAAATAACCGTTGAAATGAAAGAAAAAATAAACAAACTTCGTGTTTGTAGGAACTTAAAAGAAATACAATTCAAGACTATATAAATACTAAAAACTAAATCGATGGAACGCCGTATGATGGGAAACTATCACGTACGGTGTGGAGCGGGGGAAAAGTCCGAGATGCTTGCATCAGAGACTTACCTATCGCTATTTGCATTGCCTGATGAGTTTGATAAGTTACTATCAACGATGCGTTCAAGACAAATCTTTGTGTCTATCATCTTGCAGAATTTAGCACAGATCAAGGCACTTTATAAAGATTCATGGGAATCCATTGTAGGAAATAATGATACGCTTTACTATCTTGGAGGGAATGAACAGTCAACGCATAAGTTTATGTCAGAGTATCTTGGCAAGGAAACGCTAGATACAAATACTTTTGGTAAATCATCAGGAAGAAGTGGCAGCTTTTCTACCAACTATCAACAGGCAGGGAGAGAGTTATTGACTGCTGATGAAGTCAGACTTTTGGATAACAATTATGCATTGCTTTTTATCAGAGGAGAAAGACCTATCTTTGATAAGAAATATGACATATTGAAACATCCTCGAATTGCAGATACAAGTGATGGTAAAGCAAAACCTTATGTTCATGGCAAGGTTGAGCATATGATTGATGACTGGCAGAATATTCTTTTAAATGATGGTGATTATGAACTCTTAAGTGATGAGGATATGGAGGAATACTTTTATGAATTGATGAAGAAAGAATCGCTGTCGAAATAAAATATAATTTAATAAATGGAATAAGGTGTAGTTATGTTTTTAAGAAATGAACTACACCTTTTATTTTGAATGATCTCAAGGAGGAAGTTAATTGATGAAATTATCAAGAAAAATGAAAAGATGTTTAAGTATGTATGTTTTATTTGTTTTACTGTTGAACTTTGGTTTTATACATGTTCATGCAGCCAATGATCCCCTCACAGTCGTTAATAATCTTTCTGATTTTATCTTTAGTTTAATCAGGGCTATTGGAATGATTCTGTTAGGATTTGGTGTTGTACAGGTTGGACTTTCATTAAAGAGCCATGATGCGTCGCAACGTGCCAACGGATTTTTAACTGTTGCAGGAGGCATTATTATTACTTTTGCAAAAGAAATTCTGAATTTGATTGTAGGTGGTTAAAATATGGATATTGCTGAGAAAAAGAGAAAATATCAAATCATCTATGCCGATCCGCCTTGAAGGTATTATGTCTATTCCAAGAAAGGATCAGGCAGAAGTGCTGAAAGTCATTATCCTACCATGACGATTGATGAAATTAAGAAATTACCAGTAAAAGATATTACTGATACAGACTGCATGTTGTTTTTATGGGTAACTTTTCCTACCTTTTTACAGGCTTTTGAAGTCATTAAAGCTTGGGGATTTCAATATAAGACAGTTGCTTTTGTATGGATCAAACAAAATAAGAAAAGTGATTCCCTGTTTTGGGGTATGGGGTACTGGACACGAGCTAACGCAGAAATGTGTCTGCTTGCTACAAAAGGAAAACCAAAACGTATATCTAAAAGTGTTCATCAAATCGTTATTTCTCATATTCAAGAACATAGTAAAAAACCAGATGAAGTAAGAGAGCGTATTGTTAAATTAGCAGGTGATATTCCTAAAATTGAACTGTTTGCCAGACAAAAAACAGATGGCTGGGATACATGGGGAAATGAAGTAGATAATGATATAGATTTAAGTTTAAAGAAAGGAGCATGATAAAATTGGACGGAATTATAGATAATCTAACCAATGCGTTAGAAACATGGAATGAGAAACTTGCAGAGATATGGCTGTTGTTAACGCAGTCTCCTGAAAATTTTAGAGGTGGTCATATATGGGAGATTATTACGAAAATACATGGAGCACTTGTTGCCATCGGACTTGCATTGCTTGTTCTTTTCTTTGTAGTAGGAATCCTAAAAACATGCTTAAATTTTGATCAAATCAAAAGACCAGAACAGGCATTAAAATTGTTTTTAAGATTTGCGATTGCAAGAGGTCTTGTTGTATATGGTATGGAACTGATGATGAAGATTTTTGAAATTATTCAAGGGATTACAGCAAATATCATGACTACTGTCGGTATAGGAGCAGCAACATCAACTACCTTGCCACAGGAAATCATTGAAGCAGTAGATGATTGTGGTTTCTTAGAAAGCATACCTTTATGGGCTGTCACATTGCTAGGAGGATTGTTCATTACAATACTTTCTTTTATCCTTATTTTGACTGTCTATGGAAGATATTTTAAGCTTTATATGTACACAGCCATTTCACCAGTTCCGTTATCTTCATGGGCAGGTGAAGGCACGCAGAATATGGCTATTACATTTATTAAGTCTTATATGGGCGTTTGTATGGAGGGGGCTATTATTGTACTGGCATGTATTATCTTTTCAGCATTTGCAGCATCACCTCCAGCAATTGATACATCAGCGAGTGCAGTATCAATGGTATGGTCATATATTGGAGAATTGATTTTCAATATGTTGATTTTAGTGGGGACTGTCAAAATGAGTGATCATCTTGTTAAGGATATGATGGGATTATAAATTTTCTTCTGCTACAAATCAATATGTGATATAATTTTTGGAAAGAAATAGATAAATCAGAATTTAATAGGAGCGAAAAGAAAAAATGTGTGAAGAATGTTACTCTGATGAAAATAGAATAACACCATTACTAAATCCCTTGAACTGCTTAGAAAACCACACTCAATACATTTGTGGAACTTGTGGGCGTTGCATTTGTATTGAGCATGATCCAAACAGAGGATTGCAAAGGTGGAACTTTCCTTTTAAGTTATTGGAAATTGCAAAACTTTATTTAAGAACAGCCGACTATACAACGAAAAAATCATGTGGTATTTATGAGATAGAGAACAGTAAAGGCAGAGTATCTTATAAAATATTTGCGGGGAATGAGGATTTACATCTGTTCTTGAAAAAGAATAAAGATAAGAAATGCAAACAAATGACACCTGTGTTTACTATTGGAGAGTATATAGAATATTCACATACAGAAGTACGAAAATTGACTTCTGATGAAATAAAACAATATATGAGTGAACGTTAAATTCCTATTTGTAGAAATATAAAATATTGAGTAAATACTATGAAGATGAGCAATTATGTTGTGAAAGATATGATTATTAAATTAGTATATTAAAAAACTCGGATTTATGATATACTTTAAATAACAAAGGAGTTGGTGATATGGAAATTAGAAAAATGGTTTTTGATGGTGTTTCTTATAACGTATTGACCGATGAAGAATTAAAAGAATTTGTCAAAGAAGTCGAGTTCAAAAAAGAATTGGATTTACAACATGAGAAGTTGATAAATGGTGAAATTGAAACAATGGATATTGATGATTTTGCAAAGAAACATCGTTTAAAATATGGCTTATAAAGTTAAGGTTACAAAGGAAGTCGATGAGGCACTAGAAAATATTGAAGAATACTGTATTGAACATTTTCAAAATTATGAATATGCTCAAAAAGTTTTTCATGAAGTATTAAGAGTTGCCTCTTTTTTATCAGAGAATGCAGGACATACACCATTGTATTCAAAGCACTTGTATAAATATGTTTCACCACATATTCACTATAATTTTTATTATTCTATTGATGAAAAACATCAAGTTGTTTATTTAGAAAAGATGCTTTCTTTTAAACAGAAACAATAAATATTTAAAAAAATACTGAGATGTCTCAGTATTTTTTGTTTAAATGTAGAGAGAGGATTAGAAAAATGGAAATAAAATTAAATAAAGAAATACGTGAGTATACAGAAAGCATTTTCTTTGGCTTGACCATGAGACAATGCTTTTTTTCTGTTCTCGCATGTATTGGAGCAGTAATAGTGTATTTTTTAACGATTGATACTTTAGGTATGGAATTAACAAGCTGGTTATGTATATTAGTTGCAATTCCTTTAGCAGCGTTAGGCTTTGTGACCTATCAGGGAATGAATGCCGAAGAAATATTTATTACAGCCATTCGTTCTTTGATACTGAGTCGTAGAAAGCTGTATTTCATACCGACAAATATTTATTTTGAATTATTAAAACCAATGATCATACAGAAACAAAAGGAGGACAGTTTATCAGATGATAAAAAGTTACGAAAAATTAAGAAAACGCGAAAAACAAAAATATAAAATTCCTAAATCAGCACAGGACATTATCCATGTTGATGTTATCTATAAGGATGGTATTTTTCAAATAGACAATAAATTTACAAAGACCTATCGTTTTAGTGATATTAACTATGCAATTTCTTCAAAAGAAGAAAAAGAAGGCATGTTCCTGAATTACAGCGAACTTCTTAATTCATTAGATAGTTCAACAGTAACAAAGATTACAATCAATAACAGAAAAGTTGATTTAAATCAAATCAAAGAAAACATTTTGATTAAGATGCATGGAGATGGTAAGGATGACTTGTCTAATGAGTATAACCAAATGCTCTTGGATAACATTGAAAAGTCAAATGGCATTGAACAGGAAAAGTATATAACTGTTTCTGTTTTTAAGGATAACATCAAGGATGCTAGAACATTTTTTAGTAGAGTGACTAATGAGTTATCAACACATTTTTCTAAATTAGGATCAAAATTAGAAGAACTGACCTTATTTGAACGATTGAAGATACTTCATGATTTTTACCGTTCAGACAGTACAGAAGAGTTTCATTTTGATTTGCAAAGTTCAATGAAGTTAGGAAAGCATTTTAAGGACAGTATTTGTCCATATGCACCAGAATTTCATCAACAGTATTTTAAATTTGGTAACAAGTATGGATGTGTAATGTTTTTGTCCAACTATGCAACTTATGTGAAAGACAGTTTTGTTGCCGAACTGTGTGACTTTAATAAGCATCTTATGTATTCTATGGATTTATTAACAGTCCCAACAGATGAAGCGGTTAAGGAAGTTGAAAAAAGATTGTTGAGTGTAGAAACAAACATCGCCAATTGGCAAAGAAAACAAAATGAGAATAATAACTTTAGTGCTGTGATTCCTTACGATATGGAACAGCAACGTAAGGAGGCAAAGGAGTTTTTAGACGATTTGACAGTTAGAGATCAAAAGATGATGTTTGCGAATATTACATTAGTCCATCTTGCAGACAGTCAAGAAGAACTGGAGGCTGATAATGAAACATTGATGGCGATTGCCAGAAAGTATATGTGTGAATTACAGCCTTTTTTCTTTTCTCAAAGGCAGCTTGATGGCTTGAATACTGTTCTTCCTATTGGAACAAGAGATATAACCAATACTCGTACATTATTGACTGAAAGTACAGCAGTATTTATACCATTTAGAGCACATGAAGTGATGGATAAAGGTGGTATATGGTTTGGACAAAATGCAATTACCAATAACATGATCATATGCAATAAAGAGAAACTGTTAAATCCTAATGCCTTTATTTTAGGTGTGCCAGGTAGTGGAAAGTCATTTATTACAAAAGAGCAGATTGCAGTATTGGCACGAGCAACCAATGATACTATTTTGATTGCTGATCCTGAATCAGAATATACACCACTTGTGAATGCATTAGGTGGTGAAGTGATTAAAATTGCAGCAGGATCAAATGATCACATCAATGCAATGGATATGAGCAGCGGTTATGGTGACAGCAAAGATCCATTAAGTGATAAATCAGAGTTTATTATGTCATTATTTGAACAGCTTGATAAAAAAGGAGTGGACTCCATTGAACATAGTATTATTGACAGATGTGTCAGAGAGGTCTATGAAGATAGTGAAAAAAGTGGAGTTGTGCCAACACTTTCAACATTGAGAAGTCAACTGCTCGAACAGAAAGAGCCAGAGGCAAGAAAACTGGCACTCAAACTGGAATTATTTACTGAAGGATCATTGAATATCTTTTCTCATCATACGAATGTCAATATCAATAATCGTATCATTTCTTATGATATTCACTCATTAGGAAAACAACTTAAAACAATGGGATTACTGGTTATTACAGACGCTATTATTAACAAGGTTAATCAAAACTGGTTAGAAGGAAAAAGGACACATATCTTCATTGATGAGTTTCATATTGTCTTTGAAAATGAATATAGTGCTAGTTTTTTCAATTCAGCATGGAGACAGTTTAGAAAGAGAGACGGCTTTCCAACTGGGATTACACAAAATGTTGAATATCTTTTAGATAGTGTACAGGCAAGTACCATGTTATCGAATAGTGAGTTTATTATTATGCTGAATCAGGCTTATCAGGACAGAAACAGATTAGCAGATTTATTGAATATATCAGATGAGCAGTTAGTTCATATTACCAATGCACAGGCAGGTTGTGGGTTGATTAGATACGGACAGTCATTAGTCCCATTTATCAATCGTTTCCCAACTCATACAAAACTATATGAACTGATGACTACAAAGCCATCAGATAGAAAGAAGGTCTTAACAAATGGATAAGCAAACATCAATCAATCATAATGAAGTGGTCAAGGAGTATTTGAAGATACTTCTTGAACATGGATTATATAATGAACATATGGAAACTAAAGAATTAGTTGATTATATAGCACATATGGAAAAGCACTATCATGAAATGAGCAAAGAACTTCATGAAATTAAGCAACTGTTGTATTCTTTACAAAATCCTCAAACAAAATCAAGGCTGACACAGGCGATCGAGAAAACAGAAGTTATGATTAAAGATGGATCAGAAAAAATAGAAAATTTGAAAAATAAGATGGTTATATCAATGAAAGACTCAATTCAATCATTAAAGCAGAAGGGTAAAAATGGAGTGGTCAAAACAATCAATCTTTTACATTTTAAAGAGGCTTTAGGAAGTATAAGAAAGTCTTTTTTTTATTCCATGAAACAGTCACAAAATCTTATTCAAACAACTGATATACTGACATCAGAAATAAGACAAGCAAAATCTCATTTAAAAAGTGTAGGACATATTCTATCAAGAAAAACTTCCAATATGAAAACAGTTGATCATGATAGACTTAATCTTATTCAAAAAAGTGCACGTCTTATTCATAGTTCTTTTGAATTAATGACCATTCAGACAACGAAGATACTACACAAGTTAGAAGATTTTGAAAAACCATCAGTAAAAAGTGAAATCAAATATTTAAATTACCAAGTTAAACCTGATCGTGCAATGAAAAAGAAAAATTTGAATAAAGCAAGATAGATAAAAAAGCATTTCATTGAAGAAAAACTTCTTTAGAAATGCTTTTTTGTGAGTTTATCTATTCTTTGAGGAGTTTATCAATTTTACTGAGTAGTTCATTATTTTTGCTTTTTCCTGCCTCAATACCAATCATAATCCCTGCTTCCAATGCCGTTTTTATATCAAAATAACGGTACATATCATTAGCAGCTAAAAAGGTATCGTTCAGTATTTCGATTTTATTATCAATGCTTTCCATTTTTTCTCTGTTCTGTACGGCTCTTAATAAATCATTCTGTGCCTCTTTTTGTTTTTTCATAATATTTTTATAATATGGATCCTGA
>SKEW01001284.1_pt1 | contig 15712 bp, 13 predicted proteins | sample 4841441 | NCBI WGS metagenome assembly SKEW01 (sample SAMN11008799, study PRJNA524170) | human gut metagenome | isolation source: fecal sample from pouch patient p41 | place: Israel: Tel-Aviv | reverse complement strand
ATCGGTCGGTGTCGATGACGGTGAGGTTCCACCTGTTCCCATTCCGAACACAGAAGTTAAGCTCACTTGTGCCGAAGATAGTTCGCTGGAAACGGCGCGTGAAAATAGGTAGTCGCCGACTTGAACAGAAAGCTCTGAGAGAAATCTCAGGGCTTTTTTGTTGCATAAAAATATGGCATGATTTTTGGTTGTAATGCCAATAGGCCAGGACTTGACAGAAGAACTACTATGTAATACAATGTAGATAAGCTACTACGCATTACATACTAGCAGAGAGGAGGATTTATGGAAAACAATGCACAACTTTTAAAGGGTGTTCTGGAATATTGTGTCCTGAAATTGATTGCGCAAGAGCCGACCTATGGCTATGAGATCGTGATGCATCTGAAACAGGTCGGATTTTCTGACTTGAGTGAAAGCACGCTTTATCCGCTGCTGCTGCGGCTGGAGCAGCAAGGAAAGGTTACAGTAGAACGCAGACCTTCCCCTAAGGGGCCGAGCCGGAAATATTATATTGTAACTGAAGAAGGTCGAAAGGCACTTCTTGAGTTTCGGCAGGATTGGTATCAGCTCTGCCAGCTGGTGGAGAAAATTTTTAAGGAGGAGCCATATGAATAAGTATTTTGCGTTGCGAAAGGCAAATCGGATGCGTACAAAGCTGCTGAACGAAAAAAGCCAGGAGCAGCTGAAAGATGTGATCCGGTATCTTCGCCGGGTCAGCTGGGATTTCTGCGGCATTGAACTTGTGTGCAGCGATCTGCTTGATATTTCCATCCAAGCCAATGCAGAAAATCAGGAACTGTTCGATTCGATTTCGGATGCAAAAACCTTTGTAGAGGAGGTCAAGCCATGTTTGAAAACACTGAGAGCTGCGGATTACTTCTGGTTTGTTGCACCGCTGTATTTCTTCTTTGAGTGGGGCGTGGAAGGGCTGCTGCTTTACCCGGTAATTGGTGATTGGGTTTTTGAACTTTCTGTAGGCTATCTGATGCAGCTTGTTGTTGCAGTGACGGTTTTTTGCGCACTGTTCCGCCGGATGATGGAGCAGGTAGGCTTTCCGCCACGAGAGCATTGGCTGAAATATGCTACATGGCTGGTGCTTTATATCGTGACTCTGTATGGAACGGGCTGGTTCTTTACCCAGATCGCGGGTAAGATCGTACTGCTGCGGCTTCCGATCCTTAGCTATTCGATTTTTTGCCTGCTTCTGGGTGCAGGACTGTATGCAATACATTTTTGGAGATATGGAAAAGACCCGCGTCTGAGTGCTCGCATATAAAGTAAAAAGCGCCCCCGCTGCACTGTGCATAACGGTGCAGCGGGGGCGCATACTTTATTGGGTGGTGTACCGGTTACGATACGAGCTTCTGCTTAGCCCTTGCCTGCGCAACCGAACAGCTCGATCTTCTCCTTGCACTTGGCCTCGATGGCCTTTGCGCCGGGAGCCAGCAGCTTGCGGGGGTCGAAGCCCTTACCCTGCTGATCCTTGCCCTCTTCGATGTACTTGCGGGTGGCCTCAGCAAACACCAGCTGGCACTCGGTGTTGATGTTGATCTTGGAAACGCCCAGGCTGATTGCCTTTGCGATCATCTCGTCGGGGATGCCGGTGCCGCCGTGCAGAACCAGAGGGATGTTATTGGTGGCCTTGTGGATGCGGTCCAGAGCCTCGAAGTCCAGACCCTTCCAGTTGGCCGGGTAGACGCCGTGGATGTTGCCGATGCCGGCAGCCAGGAAGTCGATGCCCAGAGCAGTGATCTTTGCGCACTCCTCGGGGTCTGCGATCTCGCCGGCACCCACAACGCCGTCCTCGACACCGCCGATGGAACCGACCTCGGCCTCGATGCTCAGGCCCTTAGCGTGTGCCAGAGCAACCAGCTCCTTGGTCTTTTCCACATTCTCCTCGATGGAGTAGTGGCTGCCATCGAACATGATGGAAGAGAAGCCGGCCTCGATGCAGGCCTTGCAGCCCTCATAGGTGCCGTGATCCAGATGCAGGGCAACGGGAACGGTGATGCCCATGGAATCGACCATTGCGCTGACCATGGCAGCGACGGTCTTGAAACCGGTCATGTACTTGCCGGCACCCTCGGAAACACCCAGAATCACAGGGCTCTTCATTTCCTCGCAGGCGGTCAGAACGGACTTGGTCCACTCCAGATTGTTGATGTTGAACTGAGGCACACCGTAGTGGCCATCACGTGCTTTGATCAGCATTTCGGTTGCATTTACCAACATTATTCATTACCTCCACAAAATCATTGGGGTCTTGCTCGTTTCATATCCGCTTTGTGCACGGTTTAACGAACCTACAGAATTAGTATACCCCAAACAGCGGCCAAAATCAATCCAAACCGGTGTTTTTCCTGTAACAATGCGGGGATTCTGTTTCTGGCAGGGTGCAGGGGGTTACTGCCAGAAGCGCGTATATTCGATAGAATGCAACAAATTTCCATATAATGTGCAATAAGCGGCCGAAAGACAGAAAGCTTGATGAAGGACGGATTTTCAACACAGATCCACATTCGTCAAAATGATATTGGGCAATTTGGCAAAAGCGGACAGGATGCAGTTCAAAAAATTGTCATATTTCCGACTTGTATTCTACAAATTGTACGCAGGAAATCAAAAAAGGTCGAACCAAAAAGTGGAAAACCTTGTGGAAAGTGTGGAATTCCACAGGCAAAACAGGCTTTAAAGCTGGACTTTTGAACTTTCTCCACAGGGTTTTCAACATGTGGAAAAATAATCGCTCTTCTACGGATTGTATACCGCGTTTTTGTGGAAAACTTTTTTCTCCGGCAAAACAGAGGGATATCTACCCAGCAGCCGGGTAAAGCTGATGCAGGGCGGCAGAACATTTCTGCAAAAAAGCGGAAACGGTCTCCGGCACCACGAACAGAAAAACTTTTGCAGGACGCGGATAAAAAACGGTAATTTGCTGGCAAACAAGGTCGGCTTATGCTATACTTCAAGATGAGTTATCATCTTCAGACCATACCGGTGCGCGGCCCAGAGTGCGGCGCGCCTTTTGGAGGGTGTGCACAGCACCTTCCGGTGATACAACGGAAGGAGAAAATCATCATGGAAGAAAAGAACCAGCCGCGCCGTCCGCGCCGCAGCCCGGAAGAGCCGCTGCAGAAGAACGAGAGCCTTGTTTATGGCAAAAATCCGGTGACCGAACTGCTGAAAAGCGGTTCCGGCGTGGACACCGTGCTCATTGCTGAGGGCATGGCTCCGGCCGTGGCGGCTTACTATACCGCATTGGCAAAGGAAGCGGGTGCCACGGTGAAGCGGGTGCACCCCAACAAGCTGCGCCTGATGACCGGCACCGAGAGCCATCAGGGTGTGGCGGCATTTGCCAGCGAGATCGAATACGTGACGGTAGACGACCTGATGGCAGCAGCCAAGGACAAGGGCGAGGCACCTTTTCTGGTGCTGAGCGATGGCATTGAAGACCCGCACAATCTGGGTGCCGTGATGCGCAGTGCTCTGCTGTGCGGTGCGCATGGCATCGTGATCCCAAAGCGCGGCGGCGCATCGGTCACGCCTACCGTCATCAAGTCCAGCGCAGGTGCCGCAGAACGCCTGCCGGTGGCTCGTGTGGCCAACATCGGCGAGACCATCCGCCGCCTGAAGGAGCAGGGTGTGTTCGTCTACTGCGCCGATATGGACGGCGTGTCTCTGCGCAGGAACAACCTGACCGGCCCCATTGCACTGGTGCTGGGCAGCGAGGGCAGCGGTGTTTCGCAGCTGGTGAAAAAGCTGTGCGACGGTGTGGTGCGGCTGGATATGGCAGCACCGGGCACCGGTGTGGACAGCTACAACGTGTCGGTGGCTGCGGGCATTATTCTGTACGAGATCCAGTCCCAGCGCGCAGCACAGCAGGCATGATCCGGCATTCGGGCCGGAACCTCAATTTGAATTACAGGAGGGACTAGAATGCCGAAAGATAAAAATAATGGCCGGGAAATGACCCCGGATGAAAAGTTCCGCTCCTTTTTCAGCACCACGGCGGTGGATATCCCGGAGGAGATGACCCGGAGAGACGAAAACCAGCCGGAGGAAAAGCCGCAGAAACGGTTTGGCCTGTTTGGCCGTGGTAAGGAAAAGCAGGAGACTGACGAAGCTGCAGCAGAGCAGCCGCAGGAAATGCCCACCGGTGAGGTGCGGCTGGGTGAGGATGCGCAGCCGGAACCGGAAGCGGATCTGGAACTGATGCTGAAGCCGGAGGCAGACCCGGAACAGGAACTGGCCCCGTGGCCTTTTCTGGAAAAGGAAGCAGAGGATGCACAGCCGGAAGCACCCGCCAAAAAGCCGGAGGAAAAATCTGCACCGCAAACGGCAGAACCCCCGGCGGCAGTGAAGCCGGAAACACCCCGGCAGAGCGCTGTCCCGGCGGCAAGACCCGCAGAGCAGCACAGCACGGCAAAGCCTCTCCGGCACCCCAAGAATGCGCCGGAGGTGCTGCTGCCGCAGGAAGAGCAGGAGCAGCAGGAGATGGCACAGCTCAAGGCGATGATCAACGGCCTGAGCGACCAGAAGCCGGAAAAGCCTGCACCGAGGGCCGAAGCAGCCCCGGCAGCAGAAACTGAACCGGCTGAAAGCAAAAAGAAATCGTCCGGTGCACCGCTGCCCGCGGCTGTGTTTGCAGCGGTAAAGGAGACGGCACCGGAGCTGCAGCCGGAACCTGTGCCGCAGCCGGAAAAAACGGAGCGGCCGGAAAAGCAGCCGGTGGCCGGTTTCTTTGGCAAGGCGCAGAGCGAGGACGCACCGCAGGCACCTTTGGCCCCGGCAGAAGAGCCTGCCGCAAAAGAGGACACCATGAGCCTGCCGCTGCTGCCGCTGGACGGCGAAGAGCCGCAGCAGGCACCGGAGAAGGCACCCGCTGCACCACAGCCGGAACTGAAAGCTGAGGCGGAGGAAGCGGTGTCTCCGGAGGAACATGCCGAAACGGAGCTGACCGAGCCGGAGGCTACGGCGGATAAGCTGCACCGTATGAGTGCAGAGCTGACGCTGCGCTGCGTGCTGGGCGGCATTCTGGCTGTGGTGCTGCTGCATTTTGGTTTGGTGTCGGATGGGCTGCTGCCCGCCATGGCGGCGCTGGACCCGGATGCTGCCCCGGCGGCATTCTATGGTGCAAACCTGCTGCTGCTGGCAGCAAGCCTGTGCGTGGGCTTCCCGGTGCTGCGCGACGGCCTGAACGGCCTGCGCGGACGGTCTTCTTCCGAGACGATGCCGGCGCTGGCCGCAGTGGCAGCGCTGGTGCAGGCGGTCACAGCCATGCTGAACGCAAATGTTTACCGCGGCACCACCGGCATCTCGCTGCTCAGCGGCATGGCCGCGCTGGGGCTGTTCCTTGCGCTGCTGGGCAGCCGGGTGATGCTGGCTGCTGTCAAGGGCGGCTATGAGCTGGTGACCAATGGTGTGGAGTTCGAGGGCGCCTACCGCGCCAAGGATAAAGACCTGCTGCGTGCCCTTGCACGGGATCTGGAACAGAAGGACCCCTGGGTGCTGCTGAGCCGCCCGATGAAGGAAGCTGACGGCTTTGTGGAGCAGAGCTTGAGCGAACGCGCAAGCGAGCGCCGTGCACGCAAAGTTTCGTACATCCTGCTGGGCGTTGCCCTGCTCAGCGGCGTGTTGTTCCTGCTGGCAGGTGCCGGCTGGAACAAAGCTGCGGCTGCCATGGCCGCTGTACTGTGCATGGGCGCACCGCTTTCTTCTACCCTGATCGCGGGCGTTGCCTCGCTACGGCTGCAGCGTGCGGCTGCGGCTGTGGGTGCAGTCGTGCCCGGTTGGCAGGCCATTGAGCAGCTGGGCGGCATTGATACGCTGCAGATCGATGCAGACGACCTGTTCACCGCCGACAGCGCACAGCTGGAGGATATCCGCATCTTCAAGGGCGGCCGCATCGACCGCGCCATCCTGTACGCGGCCAGCGTGCTGAACGAGAGCCACGGCACCCTGAAGGGGCTGTTCCGCCAGATCGTTGAGGAACGCACAGACATCCTGTTCCCGGTCAAGGATCTGGAGCAGCACCATGGGCTGGGCTTTTCCGCCTGGTGCGATAACAACCGCATCCTCATTGGTACCCGCCGCTATCTGGAGCAGGAGGGCGTGCCGTTGCCGGACGAGGAATACGAGATGCAGCACTCGAAGAACGGCGAGCTGCAAATTTTGTATCTGGCTGTGTCCGGCAATCTGCACGCTATGTTCGTGCTGAAATATGTGGGCGGGCGCAATGTGGCCCGCGGACTTGCCGTGCTGCAAAAGGAGAACATCCGCCTGCTGGTCACATGCCAGGACCCCAGTCTGACTGCACACTACATTACCGAAGCATACCGCCTGCCGGAAGGCATGATCACCGTGCTGGATCAGGAGCAGTGCAACGCCATCAAGGCCGCACCGGCAGACCCGGAGGACACCTGCTGCATGATCCATCTCAAGGCGTTTGCCAGCCTGACCGGCGGCCTGCAGGCTGCGGATCAGGCCCAGAACGCCGAGAGCAGCGCCACCACGGTACAGATGGTCTCGGTGCTGTTCTCCATTATCATTGCCGCGCTGCTCACCAGTGCAGGCAGCATCTGGGAGCTTTCGGTGGCAACGGTGCTGATGTATCAGGCAGCGTGGAGCGCCCTGAGCATTGCTGTGTGTGCACTGAAGCAGCATAACTGAGAAATATTCTCAGAATAAATAGGAACTATTCTTGATTTCAATCAAAAAATATGGTATACTCTGTTCAGAACCTGAGCCGCAGGCGAAAAAATTACCGCCGGGCTGAATGATAGAGCCGGGATCGGTCGATCCTGACAGAAGATCCGTTTTTGAAAGGAGAGCATCATGGAACTGAAGGGTACCAAAACCGAGAAAAATCTGATGGAAGCGTTTGCAGGCGAGAGCCAGGCACGCAACAAGTACACCTTCTTTGCCAGCATGGCAAAAAAAGAAGGCTACGAGCAGCTGGCCGCGATCTTTGAGGAGACCGCCGGCAATGAGAAGGAGCACGCAAAGATCTGGTTCAAGCTGCTGTGCGGCGGCGCGATCCCCGATACCCTGACTTGTCTGGACATGGCAGCAGGCGGTGAGCACGACGAGTGGACCGAGATGTACCCCCGCATGGCCAAGGAGGCCAAAGAAGAGGGCTTCCCTCAGATCGCAGCACTGTTCACCATGGTGGCACAGATCGAGAAGGAGCACGAGGAGCGCTACCGTGCGCTGGCCGAAAACCTGAAAAACAACAAGGTCTTTGCCCGCGAGGAGCAGCAGGTATGGCAGTGCCGGAACTGCGGCTATACCTATATCGGCAAGTCCGCACCGCTCAAGTGCCCGGTGTGCGCACATCCGCAGAGCTACTTTGAGCTGAAAAAGATCAACTACTAAGCGGAAAATTCAAAAGCAGAACAGCGCCGCCGCATCCGGTTTGCCGGGTGCGGCGGCGTTTTGTACAAAATTGAAAAGCGGATTTTATTATTCTCCACAAAATAAGGCTCAGCTGCCCGGCAGAATGGGCAAAAAACTTGACCCGGTTTTGCACTGCGTGTAAAATAATACGGAGACAGGAATATTTAAAGGATCTTGCAGCAAAGCAGGCGGGGAGGGCAAAGCCCATGAAGCAGGGGTTCAAAGCGTGTGTTTGTGCAGTGGTGCTGTGCGCAGAACTGTTTGCAGCCGGGGCATTGTCGGCCTATGCTGCGCAGGAGCAGCCGCTGCCGGACAGCGGCATGACATTGGACACTGCCGAACTGACGCTGGATATCACCGAAGGAGACCCGGCCCCGGTGGCCTACCTGAATGTGCAGGCACCCAACGACTACTTCTTTCTGATCTGGACTTCCAGTGATCCGGCAGTGGCATCGGTGGACGGCACCGGCAGGGTGACCGGCCATGCCGAGGGCACTGCGGCCGTCACGGCCCGCAATGAGCGCGGCGAAAAGACCACCTGTACCATCACGGTGCGCAAAAGCACAGCCAGCCGCCTGGTGCTGAACACCAGCGATCTGACGCTTACCATTACAGAGCAGGAGCCTGCCCCGACGAAACAGCTGAAGCTGGAACAGAACAAAGGCGGGTTTACCTATGTGCGGCAGTGGGTTAGCAGCAACCCGGCGGTGGCATCGGTGAGCACAAACGGTACCGTAAAGGCGCAGGGGTCCGGCAAGGCCGTCATCAGCGCACTGACCACAGCCGGGCAGGTGCTGCGCTGCACGGTAACGGTCACATCGGAGATCGGACGGGTGCAGATGAGCAAAAACGCCATGCTGCTGCAGGCAGTGGGAGCCAGTCAGAAGCTGACCGCGCAGGCTGCAGGCGCCAAAAACGGAACGATGACATGGATCAGCAGCAATCCGGGCGTGGCAACTGTGAGTGCGGATGGCATGGTAACGGCGGTGGGCGACGGTGAAACGATGATCCTCGCCGTTACACCGGAGGGTCGTGCCGATGCCTGCTATGTGGCCGTGGGAGCGGCGGCGTGGCGGTTCCGCTCGGAGGACGAGCTTGCCGAAACGCTGACCCTGACCGGCCAGCTGCCCTATTCGGATGGAAAGTAAAAAGAAAAATGGGAGCGTTCTGTGCAGCAGGATGCTCCCTTTTTTCAAAACCCGCTGGGCAGAAAGATCATCGTTCCCCGGGCAGACCACGCCATCCGCTGGGCCATGCAGCCGGGAGCACCGGCCAGCAGAAACAGGGCCAGTGCGGCGAGCAGCAGCACCCATCCAAGGCCGCTGTGCGGCCTGCCGGAAAAAGGATCCCCTTTTTTGCGTCTCATCCCGCTGCCCCCTTTTTGCTGTGCTGGCCCATGCTATGCGCGGCCAGCAGTGATTGTGCAACGTGCTGGGCTGTGGTACAATAAAATATCGAAATCTACTGTGCAGGGAGAACGATCTTTATGCTTACCATCACACTGCTGGGCACTGCGGCTACCATGCCACTGCCGGACCGGGCACTCTCGGCGGCGTTTGCTGCCTGCGGCGGCCACGGCCTGCTGTGGGACTGCGGCGAGGGCACGCAGGCGGCAGCGCGCCGTGCGGGCGTGAACCTGATGCGGGCAGATGCCATCTGCCTGACCCACTACCATGGCGACCACATCTTTGGTCTGCCGGGCCTTTTGCAGACTCTGGGGGCGCAGGGCCGCACAAGGCCGCTTGCGCTGCTGGGTCCGGAGGGCCTGCCGGATATCTGGGCGGCGGTACGGGCACTGACCGGCCCGCTGCCCTATCCGGTGAAGCCGCAGGTGCTTATGCCGGGCCAGCCGTTGGCGCTGGATGCGCTGAGCGAGGGCTGGCCTGCCGGTGCGCGGCTGGTGCCGTTTGCCACAAAGCACCGGGTAAAAAGCCTTGGCTACCGGCTGGAGCTGCCCCGTGCAGGCAAATTTTCGCCGGAGCAGGCCCGGGCGCTGGGGGTGCCGGTGCAGCAATGGAAGCTGCTGCAGAAAGGGCAGAGCGTTGCCGTGGAGGGCAGAACGGTGCAGCCTGCGCAGGTGCTGGGCGCACCGCGCAAGGGGTTGAGCGTGGTATTTTCCGGCGATACGGCCCCCTGCCCGTATTATTTGCAGGCGGCGCATGACGCAGACCTGCTGATATGCGATGCCACCTATGCCCTTCCGGAGCAGGAAGACCAGGCCCGTCAGTGGGGGCACAGCACCTTTGGGCAGAGCGCATCCCTTGCCGCGCAGGCGAGAGCAAAGCGGCTTTGGCTGACCCATTATTCCCCCATGATCACCGACCCGGAGGAATATGCCGCGCAGGCACAGAGCATCTTCCCGGCGGCGGAGTGCGGCTTTGACGGCAAAAGCATCACCCTGCAGTACGAGGAGGCACAGCCATGACCATCCGGATGGACGAGGGTGCGGCAGAGCTGCTGGACACCCTGCACAGGGCGGGCTATGCAGCCTACGTGGTGGGCGGCTGCGTGCGGGACAGTCTGCTGGGCCTTACACCGCACGACTGGGACCTGTGCACCAGTGCTCTGCCGCAGCAGGTGATGGAGCTGTTCGGCGCGCAGCGGTGCATCCCCACCGGCCTGCAGCACGGCACGGTAACGGTGAAGCAGAGCGGTGCCCTTTACGAGATCACCACCTTCCGTACAGAAGGCACCTACACAGATGGCCGCCACCCGGACGAGGTGCACTTTGTGCCGGATGTGCGGGAGGATCTGGCCCGGCGGGATCTTACCATCAACGCCATGGCCTACAATGAAAAAGAGGGCCTTGTGGACCCCTTTGGCGGGCAGGCCGACCTGCAAAGTGGCATCGTACGGGCGGTGGGTGTGCCCCGCCAGCGGTTCACCGAGGACGCGCTGCGCATCCTGCGGCTGTACCGCTTCGCAGCCCGGTTTGGCTTTGCCATCGACCCGCCCACGGCGCAGGCGGCACAGGAGCTGTGTGCCCATCTGGACTGCGTATCGGTGGAGCGCATCGAGGAAGAGCTTGCAAAACTGCTGAGCGCACCCGCCCCTGCGGCATATCTTAACAAAAAAATACTGCTTGTTATTCTGCCGGAGCTTTCACCGGAGGCACTGGCGGCGGCAAAGCCGGTGGTGGATGCCTGCCCGGCGGGTGCAGAAAACCTGCCCATCCGGCTGGCGGCGCTGCTGCTGAGCCTTGGCGAGGACGGCACCCGCCGCACCCTCAAGCGCCTGCGCTGCTCCAACGCCTTGATTGAAGAGGCGGCGGTGTTGGTGCGGGAAGCCAGAAGGCGTGACGGTAGCTTTCTCTTCGGACACGAGTACGGGTTGCGGCACCCAGCGGATGCTTCGTGCTTTGAGCAGCACTCGCATCCTGCTGGCCGCTGCCCCCACAGCAACTCCTTGTTTCCGCCACAGGCGGCAGTCGTTGCCGTTGCAGGCCATTCCATCGCCCGCCCTATTGCCTTCGGCAACAGGGTCCCACCCCAGCGGACGGTCCTCAGAGAAACTACCGTCACACCCGACTTTACTATCTACGCCCGCCGACTACTGGGCAAATATAACTTGTGTACCGTGCAGCGTTTGGCAGCACTGGGCACAGCCCTGCAGCCGGAACGGGCGGCTGATTTTGCTGCACTTTCCGAATTGGCCGAACAATTGGATGCGGACGGCGTATGCTGCCGCGTCAGCCAGCTGGCTGTGAATGGCCGCGACCTGATGGCGGCAGGCGTCCCGGCGGGGCCGGGCATCCGCAAAGTGCTGGAAGCGCTGCTGGACGGTGTGATCCGGGAAGAATATCCCAACGAGCGGCAAGCCCTGCTGGCCGCAGTGCAGCAGCTCGCTGCGTCTTGACAAGCTCTTTTTTCAGAGTTACTATTATACTACTGTTTTAGTGTGTTGAATGCACCAAAGGAGAACTTATGACCACACAGACCCCTGATTCAAAGCCGCGTGCCCTCATTGCCATGAGCGGCGGCGTGGACAGCTCGGTGGCGGCATGGCTCATGCAGCAGGCAGGCTATGACTGCACCGGCATCACCATGCGGCTCACCCGCAACGAAACGCTGGGACAGTCCGGCTTTCACACCTGCTGCTCGGAAAAGGACATCGAGGACGCGGCAGAGGTGGCGTATGCCATGGATATCCCGTACGAGGTGCTGGATTTCACGGCCGACTTCCGGGACCAGATCATTGAAAAATTTGTCCGCGTGTATGAGGCGGGCGGCACGCCGAACCCCTGCATCGACTGCAACCGCACGATGAAATTTGACAAAATGCTGGACTTTGCCCGGGAGCACGGCCTGGACTATGTGGTCACAGGCCACTACGCCCGCATCGAGCAGGACCCAGCCACGGGCCGCTGGTTGCTGAAAAAAGCACTGTACACCGATAAAGACCAGAGCTATGTGCTCTACGTTCTGACCCAGGACCAGCTGGCGCACACGAAGTTCCCGCTGGGCGGTATGGACAAACCGTCCATCCGCAAGATCGCCGAGGAGCAGGGCTTCTGCAACGCGCGCAAGCACGACAGCCAAGACATCTGCTTTGTGCCCGACGGCGACTACGTCGGCTTTATGGAGCGCTACACCGGCAAATATTACCCGGACGGCGACTTTTTGGACGTGAACGGCAACGTTGTGGGCCGCCACCACGGCGCGGTGCGCTACACCTGCGGCCAGCGCAAGGGGCTGGGGCTGGCGTTGGGCGCGCCGGTCTACGTCTGCGCCAAGGATATGCAGGCCAACACCGTCACGGTCGGCCCGGAGTCGGAGCTGTTCGATACCATCGTCTATGCGAACGAAGTGAACTGGATCGCCATCCCGGAGCTGAAAGGCCCCCTGCGGGTGACGGCCCGCACCCGTTATCATCAGACCGAACAGCCTGCCACCGTCTACCCGGCAGGGCCGGACAGCTTCCGTCTGGAATTTGACCAGCCTCAGCGCGCCCCCACCCCGGGGCAGGCCGTCGTGCTGTATCAGGGCGATGTCGTCCTCGGAGGCGGCACCATTACACAGGTGGCGAAGGGATAAGGGGGAGCGGCCCGGCCCTCTCAGGCGCTTCGCGCCGGAGCCTATTGCCTGACCGCTGCATTCTGGCTCTCCCTTTGGGAGAGCTGTCACCGAAGGTGACGGAGAGGGCAAGCCCGTGAATGCAAAAAGCAGAACCTAAAGGAGAAATGATATGCAAGACCAGTATTCCCGCACCCAGCTGCTGCTGGGCGCGGAAGCAATGACCAAACTGCACGATTCCCGCGTAGCCGTGTTCGGCGTGGGCGGCGTGGGCGGCTACACCGTCGAGGCGCTGGCCCGCAGCGGCGTGGGGGCTCTCGACCTGATCGACGACGACAAAGTCTGCCTCACCAACCTGAACCGCCAGATCATCGCCACCCACAAGACGGTGGGCAGGTTCAAGGTGGATGTGGCCGAAGAGCGTGTCCACGACATCGACCCCAACATCAAGGTCACCACCTACAAGACCTTCTTTGGCCCCGAGACGCAGGACAGCTTCGATTTCAGCCAGTTCGACTATGTGGTGGACGCCATCGACACCGTCACCGGTAAAATTGCGCTGGTCATGAAGTGCAAGGAGGCTGGCGTCCCCATCATCTGCTCCATGGGTGCAGGCAACAAGATGGACCCTACCCGCTTCGAGGTCACGGATATTTATAAGACTTCCGTCTGCCCGCTGGCCAAGGTCATGCGTACCGAGTGCCGCAAGCGCCGCATCAGGCACCTGAAAGTCGTTTACTCCAGGGAGCCTGTCATGACTCCCATCGAGGATGACTCCATCAGCTGCAAATACCACTGCATCTGCCCTCCGGGTACCCAGCGCAAGTGTACCATCCGCCGCTCCGTCCCCGGCTCGAACGCCTTTGTCCCGTCGGTCGTGGGCCTCATCATCGGCGGCGAGGTGGTAAAGGACCTCGTGGGCTTTGTCCCCATGAAGGGCTGAATTTGATAGAATAAGAAAACGGCAGGTTCAATGAACCTGCCGTTTTCTTCGTTATGAGCTGATTTTTACTGCTCAGGAGCAGCGAATGCGATGGGGGTAGCGCCAGCAGCTGCGTCCACACTCTTCAGAGAGATGGGCGTAATCTCGTAGTGCAGGGTCTCGAAGCTCTGGGTGCTGCCGTCCTCGGTGGTGAACTCGAGAACATAGGTCATGTCGTCCTGCTTGTCGGCCTCGACATCGCGGGTGATGACGACATTCTCGCCGTCGGCCAGACCGGCCTCGCCAGCCAGGTTCTCGCCCTTGTCCTCAGAGCCTGCCTCGTACAGGTACAGCTCGGAGACGGTAGAACCGGTGGTGTTGTAAACGGTGTACTCTGCGCTCTCAGCAGCCTCAGAAGATGCTGCCTCAGAAGATGCAGCAACGGAGGAAGCGGCCTCAGAAGAGGCAGTGCTGGAAGCAGCAGTGGAAGCGGAGCCACCGCAGGCGGTCAGAGCAACAGCCAGTGCCAGAACGGCAGAGGCGGCACAGATCTTGTTCAGTTTCATAAAAATGTACTCCTTGATTTTTGAATCAGACTGTCAGTGATGGGCGGCTATCGGAAATTATTATACATTGTTTTGCCTAAAAAATCAAGAGATTCCGCGCAGAATGCACAATGAAGTAAGAACTGTTACCAAAATGAAATAAAACCTTCACAACGTCAGCTGCGGTTCAGCCTCCGCTGCGCCAGTCCGAAGCCGACGGCGCTGGCGGCGAAGGTGGCGTAATAGCTGGCCAGCCGGTAGAACATCAGCAGGCTCATGGACGAAGCATCGGGGAGGAAGCTGCTGTACACCAGCAGGAAGGCCGTCTCCACCGAGCCCATGCCCGCCACGTTGGGCAGGGCGTTGGAGACAAAGAAGGTCAGCGACGTCAGGAGCTGCACCTGCCAGAAGGCCAGTCCGGTATCCAGCCCCATGAACCGCAGCCCCATCCAGGGCAGGCAGAAGAGCAGGAACAGCTTTACGAGATGCACGCCCAGAATGGCGGCACAGCGGGGCTTGTCCGCCAGCAGATGGCGGCTCTCGGCGCTCAGGGCGTCCAGCTGCTTGAGCCAGCTTTCCCGGCGCTCGGCCCAGCGGCCCGTGTCGGGCAGAAAATGCAGCAGCCAGCGGGCCAGACGCTGCACCACCGGCAGGGCGCAGAGGGCGATGAGCCCCACGATGACGCCCGCCACGACAGCGTAGGCCCCGGGCAGATACCGCAGCACGCCGTCGGAGTGGGCCGCCATCCCGGGGCGGCCCGCCAGAAGCAGCACGGTGGCGTAAAGCAGGACGGCTGTCTTGTGGAAGACGTATTGCAGGGTCATCAGCCCCACGCCGGGGCCGACGTCCAGCCCGCGCCGGTGGAGATACCACGTCTGAAACGGCATCGACCCTGCGCCGAGGCCCACCACATTGCCGAAGGTCCCCATCCATGCGTTGTCGATGCCCTGCCGCAGCGGGAAATGGGACAGGCGGCTGCGGACGATGAGCCAGCTGGATACGCCCTCGAGAAGCGGGTAGCTCAGGCCCACGGCCAGTGCCAGAAGCCCCTGCCCGAGGGTGAGCCGGCTCAGCGCCTCGGAGATCTCGGCCCAGTGCTCCCGGAAGATGAACACCACGATGCCGGTCAGCAGGGCCAGAACGCCCAGCGAGAGCAGGGTCTTTCGGCGCGAAGGGGCGGGGGAGGCGGACGAACTCATGCGGGGACTCCTTTCAAATTTTAACAAAAAACGGACTGGGATAAACTCTTAGGAGAGTATATCACAGTCCGGAGGTGTGTTTGTGAACAACTGCCAAATTTTTTGCCTCAGTTTCGGCAGAGTGATAAAGAACGGGGAGCTTATTCGCCGGTGAGCTCCTTTACAGCCTGTTGTAAGCTGTCGGAAAACGCCTGCTTGGAGTAATGGCTCTCGTAAAGCTCACGGCAGGCGGGACGCATGGCGGCAAGCTTTTCCGGGTGCTCGATGGCCCAGGCCAGCCGCTCGGCCAGCTTTTCGGGGTCGTCGTCCTCGTAGACGAAACCGTCCACGCCCTCGGTGATGAGCCCGGCGGTGCCGGTGTGCTCCGACACGATGGCGGGCTTGCCGAAGATGAGGCCCTCGGTGACGAAAGTAGGCATGGGGTCGTCGCGGGAGGCGCAGACGAGGCAGGTACACTGGGCCATCAGGCTCTTGATCTCGTCGCGGGTGAGCCGCTTGACATAAAAGACGTTGTCGGGGCAGTCAGCGGTCAGGCTCCGCACGGCGTCCATCATCTCGGCCTCTGCGGCCTTGCCCACGAAGAGGAAGGATGCCTTCTTCATGGTCTCAGGCGGCAGCAGCCGGATGGCCTTGCAG
>SKEW01001254.1_pt1 | contig 16037 bp, 7 predicted proteins | sample 4841441 | NCBI WGS metagenome assembly SKEW01 (sample SAMN11008799, study PRJNA524170) | human gut metagenome | isolation source: fecal sample from pouch patient p41 | place: Israel: Tel-Aviv | reverse complement strand
TCCGAAGATATGATTTATCTAATCCGACCATTAAAGTCAAATAACCTCCGGCCGAATGTCCGGTAACAAAAACACGTTTGGGACTACCTCCATATTCTTCTATATGTTTACATGTCCAGGCATCGGCAGCGGCTGCATCATCGATGAGACCATCGCCATCGAGGCCGTCATCGAGAACGGCGTCGACTGCGGCCCGCGCGCCTACCTGCGCCCGGGCACCCACATGCTCGACGGCTCCAAGGCCGGCACGCATGTGGAGATCAAGAAGTCCACGATCGGCGAGGGCTCCAAGGTGCCGCACCTGTCCTACATCGGCGACACGACCATGGGCTCCGGCGTCAATGTCGGCGCGGGCTCCATCACCTGCAACTACGACGGCGTCCACAAGCACAAGACCGTCATCGGCAAGGATGCCTTCATCGGTTCTGACACCATGATGGTCGCGCCCGCCCAGATTGGCGACGGCGCACTCGTGGCCGCCGGCTCCGTCATCACCGAGCCGGTCCCGGCCGACGCACTCGGTCTGGGCCGCGCCCGTCAGGTAAATATTGAGGGCTGGGCCGCCGATTATCGCCGCCGTCTGCACGAGGACGACGAGGCATAACGTTTCGCCAAGCACAAAAGGAGCTGTTCCCTGGGGACGGCTCCTTTTTCTATCGTGACCTGCGCGGCCGGATGAGTGGTCGGTTCGTGTCCGTTGACGGTAAAGACGTTATCAAGACCCGATTAACCCCGCCGCACGGTTACAATGCAAAAAGGCATCTATATGGCATTCGATGTATAAAGGAGAAGGGTAATGCCGATTAATGATCCCGAGAAGTCGGAGAATATGCGCAAGTCCATCCGCGTGTATTCCGGTTCCTCCAACCGTCCCCTCGCTCAGAAGATCGCTGAGTACCTTGGGGTCGAGCTTTCGGGCCTTACGCTAAAGCAGTTCGCCAACGGTGAGATTTACGCCCGCTACGACGAGACCGTCCGCGGCGCCGACGTCTTCCTGATTCAGTCCGTGGCCGGCGGCAACGTCAACGACATGCTCATGGAGCTGCTCATCGCCACCGACGCTGCCAAGCGCGCATCCGCCCGCTCCATCACCGCCGTTATCACCCACTACGGCTATGCCCGCCAGGACCGCAAGGCCGGCCCGCGCGAGCCCATCACCGCCCGCCTCGTCGCCAACCTGCTCGAGCGCGCCGGCGTCGACCGCATCATCACCCTCGACCTGCACCAGGGTCAGATCCAGGGCTTCTTCGATATCCCGGTCAACCACCTGTCCGCACTGCCGCTGTTTGGCCAGTACTACAACGCCATGAACTTCGACACCGACAACCTGGTTGTCGTCTCCCCCGACGTGGGTCGTGCCAAGGCCGCCAAGAAGCTGTCCGACATGCTCGGCTGCGACCTGGCCATCGCCCACAAGGGCCGTCCGCGCCACAACGCCGCCGAGGTCATGGGCATCATCGGTGACATCAAGGGCAAGACCTGCGTCATCAACGACGACATGATCGACACCGCTGGCACCCTGTGCGCCAACGTCAAGGAGCTCAAGGCTATGGGCGCTGGCGACATCTACGTCTGCGCCACCCACGGCATCTTCTCCGGTCCGGCCATCGAGCGCCTGAACGACGCCCCGATCGTCGAGTGCGTCGTCACCGACGCCATTCCCGTCGAGGTCGGCGGCAAGATCAAGACCATCTCGGTCGCCGAGGAGTTCGCTCAGGCCATCTCCGCCGTTTACCACGAGGAGCCCGTCTCCACGCTCGTCGGCGGCGACTTCGCGCTGTAGTCGCATCGTCCTTGTAACCCGGCGCATCGCCGTCGGAACAGAAGAAACCCCCGCGCTCCCCCTTGCTTCGCAAAGGTCGCGCGGGGGTTTCTTCTGTTCCGACGGCTCGCTCTGCCGCGGCCGTGCTTTTGTCTGGTGGGATTTCGCTGAAACGAAGTCTCGCCTTCGGCGGGCGTGGTAGCCTTTGTCGTTGATTGAACTTTTGTGTAACGAAAGGATGAACATGGCAGCTGCACAGCCGCTTAAGATTCGCATGGTTGCCGGACTTGGCAACCCTGGCGATGAGTATGCCGAGACCCGCCACAACGCCGGTTTTAAGGCGATCGACGAGCTGGCCCGTCAGGCCGGCGTCACGTACTGGAAAAACCAAGCAGGCGCCGAGGTCGCGCTCATCAACATCAACGATGCCGAGGAAGAGAACGGCAAGCGCCAGATTGTACTGGTCAAGCCGCAGTCGTACATGAACACCTCGGGCGGGCCCATCTCCAAGCTCTGCCGCGAGTACAAGATCAAGGCCGAGGAGCTGCTCGTCATCCACGACGAGCTCGATATTCCCGCCGGCGACGTGCGTGTTAAGGTGGGCGGAGGCCATGCCGGTCACAACGGCCTGCGCTCCATCATCGACAAGATGGGCAGCCGCGACTTTAGCCGTATCCGCACCGGCATCGGCAACCCTCCCGGCAAGATGGCCGTGGCAGACTACGTGCTCAAGCAGCTGCGCGCCCGCGAAGCCGAGGATTTCCAGGACACCTGCGCCCGCGCCGCAGATGCCGCCGGTCTGGCCATCGTCCACGGCGTAATCTACGCCCGCGATCACGTAAACGGCGCCGCTTCCGCCAACGGCAAGCACTAAAACCTACCATTTAGGGATGTTTATTTTGGCAGGTTTCATCTGCGGAAACGCCGCGGCGGCTGCGTCGCAATAAACCCTGTGCCGCTATACATATGCAACGCTCCAAAGGGGGCCGGCCTCATCACAACCTGAGGCCGGCCCCCTTTGCCGTTTTGCCTGATAAAACCAACCAAAATAAACCTGTCCCCATTTGGTAGGTCGAAGTGGATAAACCCTTTTCCCAACCGTCGAAGACACACGTAAACAGCATGTCCATGAGGGTATAATTTGCACCGTATGTCTGCACAACGCCTGTGCGCGTACGGTTTTACTCGGGCTACCGTCCATTTCCGTGGAGGCACGGTTCGGCGGCCCTAACAAGAGAGGGGTTCTATGTATAAGATCCTGGAGAAGACGCAGTTCTCGGAGAAGGTGTTCAAGTTCCGCATCGAGGCGCCCGCAATCGCCAAGCATGCGCACGCTGGACAGTTCCTCATGGTCCGCGCCAACGAGACGGGCGAGCGCGTCCCGTTTACCCTGGCCGGCTGGAACGGTGACGAGGGCTGGGTCGAGTTCATCTTCATGGTGATCGGCAAGACCACCGAGATGCTTTCCACCTACGAGGCCGGCGAGTCGCTGCGCGACGTCGTGGGCCCGCTGGGCGTTCCCACCGAGATGGCCGAGGGCCCCTGCGCCGTCATTGGCGGCGGCGTCGGCCTGGCAATTGCCTTCCCAGTCGCCAAGCACCTGGTCGAGACCGGCCACGAGGTTCATGCCATCATGGGCGCCCGCACCAAGGACCTCCTGCTCATGGAGGACCAGTTCCGCGAGCTCCTCGACGAGGACCACATCCACATCACCACCGACGACGGCTCCTACGGCGAGCAGGGCGTTGTCACCGCTCCGCTGGAGCGCCTACTGCAGGACAAGGCCGTGAGCCAGGTCTTCTGCGTCGGCCCCGTTCCGATGATGAAGTTCTCGACCCTCACCGCCCAGAAGTACGACACCCCCATCACCGCGTCGCTCAACCCCATCATGGTTGACGGCACCGGCATGTGCGGCTGCTGCCGCGTCGAGGTGGGCGGCGTGACCAAGTTCGCTTGCGTCGACGGCCCCGACTTCGATGCCACCCTGGTCGACTGGGATGACCTTCGTGCCCGCCAGGCCGCTTACCGTTCCGAAGAGGGCGAGTCCCTCAAGGCCTATGAGGAAAAGAGCTGCGCATGCCACTAGTTAACGGTCGTTTCGTTGCCGATATGAAGTCGCCCCGCACCCCCGATAACGAGGAGCCGGCTGCCGAGCGCGCCTGCGACTTCCGCCCCGTCGACAAGGGCTTCACCGAGGAGATGGCGCTGGCCGAGGCCGAGCGCTGCCTCAACTGCAAGAAGCCGTTCTGTGTTGAGGGCTGCCCCGTCAACATCAACATTCCCCGCTTTATCGAGCAGATCCGCGCGAAGGACTTCGGCGGCGCTCTCGATACCATCCGCGAGGACTCCATGCTTCCCGCCATCTGCGGCCGCGTCTGCCCGCAGGAGAACCAGTGCGAGGGCAAGTGCATCCGTGGCAAGAAGTCCGAGCCCGTGGCCATCGGCCAGCTCGAGCGCTTCCTGGGCGACCGCCCCGAGCTCGCCTCCACGCCCAAGATGGCCCCCAAGAACGGCAAGAAGGTCGCCGTCGTGGGCTCTGGCCCGTCCGGCATCACCTGCGCCGGCGAGCTCGCCCGCAACGGCTTTGACGTCACCGTCTTTGAGGCATTCTTCACCGGCGGCGGCGTGCTGGTCTACGGCATCCCCGAGTTCCGTCTGCCCAAGGCGGTCGTCAAGCGCGAGATTGACGGCCTGGAGGACATGGGCGTCAAGTTTGAGTACAACTCCGTCGTGGGCAACATGGCCACGGCCGAGGAGCTGTTCGAGCAGGGCTTCGACGCCATCTACGTGGCGACTGGCGCTGGCCTGCCCAAGTTCCTCAACGTCCCCGGCGAGAACCTGCCCAACGTCTTCTTCGCCAACGAGTACCTCACCCGCGTGAACCTGATGAAGGCCAACAAGTTCCCCGAGTACGACACCCCCACCAAGCACGGCAAGAACGTCGTCGTCTTTGGTGGCGGCAACGTGGCTATGGACGCCGTCCGTACCGCCAAGCGCCTGGGCGCCGAGCACGCCATCATCGCCTACCGTCGTACCGAGGACGAGATGCCCTGCCGTCGCGCCGAGCTGCACCATGCTAAGGCCGAAGGCGTCGAGGTTCTGCCGCTCGTCTCCCCGCTCGAGTTTGTCGCTGGCGAGGACGGCTCCGTGTGCGCCGTCAAGGTCCAGAAGATGGAACTCGGCGAGCCTGACGAGTCCGGCCGTCGCCGCCCGGTGCCCATCGAGGGCGCCATCGAGGAGATCCCCTGCGACGTCGCGATCTCGGCTATCGGCACCAACGCCAACCCCTTCGCAAAGAAGATCGGCGGCAAGATGGAGCTCAACAAGTGGGGCTACATCGTCGCCGACGAGGAGACCGGCCAGACCACCGATCCCCGCATCTGGGCCGGCGGCGACATCGTCACCGGTGCCGCTACGGTCATTCTGGCGATGGGCGCCGGCAAGAAGGCCGCCGCTTCCATCACCAAGAGCCTGCTGGGCGAGTAATCACCCTCAGCGCTAGCCATCAAACGGCAAAGTCCCCGTCGAGCACACGCCCGGCGGGGACTTTTCTCTATGCCGGCCGCCCGATCACCACGATGGGGACAGGCACCTTTGTGGTGGTTTGGGGCTTGCCCGGCGAACCAATTCCGACGTTTGTCTCAATCTGTAACAGTTAGAGGCCAAATTCCTCGCTACGTGTTACAGATCGAGACGTTAGGTTGGCGGCCGAGCAGTTCATCTCAATCTGTAACACCTGGAGCCGTTTTGGGCAGCTTGGTGTTACAGATTGAGATTTTGTTAAAGCCGAGGATGGGCGCTCGCCAAAACCTAGCGCTTGCGACGCTTGGTCGCAGCGATGCCTGCCGCGGCAACAGTTGCTCCGGCGATGCCTAGGGCAGTGGCCGTCATCGCGGCGGAGTCACCCGTGCTGGCAAGCTCCGTGCCGCCGGACTTCTTGCCGTTCTTGCCCTTACCCTTGGACTTGTTCGTCGTCACCGCGGTCGTCGTCGAAGTCGAACTGCCCGCAGGGATCCCGGCGCCACCAGAGCCATCCGTACCGCCGCCCTGCTCGCCGGCGCCAGGAGTCGGGTCCGGCTCGGGCGTCGGCTCAGGCACCGCCCCATCGGTCACCGTAATCGTAATGTTCAGACGCTCGGAATACTCGCTGTACGACATGCCGGGGCGCTGTGCCGCAATGCGCACATACATGTTGCTATCGAGCGCAATAGGCTCGGTGTACTTTACACGGCCTTCGTCACGGCAGGGGCAGGTGTCGTTGGTGGTGTACCAAATCGTCGTGCCATCCTCGGCCGAAAGCTCCAGCTTCGTGCCTTTGGGCACCGTAATGTAGTTCTCCTTGGGCGACCATGCACCAAACGTCGTCGCACCAATCGTCACCACCGGTCGCGCCGGTCGCACTGCCTCGGCAGACACGCGAACGTCAACCTGCTTGGACAGCGCCGTGCCGTCCACCGCCGCCGTCAACGTCGTCAAACCGGGCAGAGCACCATGCAGCACAAACGTCGCCGCTCCGTCCTCGCCCGTCACGGCCTGGGTGGCATCGACAGAGCAGATAGCCGAGGACTCCAGCCCAATACTAACCTTGGCACCCGCAAACGGCTTGCCCGCCTTATCGGTCACGTGCGCCACCAGCTCAAAGTCACTGCCCTCAAGCATGGTCACGGCCTGCTCCACATTGAGTTTGAGCTTGTCGGCACGCACGCCCACGGAAAGCTCGCCACTCGCCCAGCGTGCCATGGCCGTGCCGGCGTAGTTGCGAGCACCGTTGAGCTCAAACGCCACCGCCGAGCCCGCCTCACGCGCATCGGCATAGCGAATACGCAGCACGCGAGACAGCGGCTTGCCATTGGGATCGTCCTGTTTGTCGAGCCACGTATACGTCACGTCGCCCAAGCCCTGCGCGCACAATGCGACCAGGGTATCGTCGCTCGCATCCATATACTGCGCAAACTCAACCTCGATGCAATCGGTATAGGCATGGGCCGAAGCCACCTCGGGCGCCGCCGTCGACACCAAGCCAATGTTCACCTCAGTCTGAATCGGCGGCACGCGCAGCCAAGCCGAACGCGCCTCCTCATACCCGTCCTTGGTCACGCGCACCTGATACCAGCCGGTCGGCGTATTCCAGTTGTACGCACCGTCCGCACCCGTTGCAAGCGGATTGTCCTGCTCATACTCCTCGGCATCCCAATGCACTGCATTGGTACCGGCCGCATCGTCGGCGCTCCACAGCTCAACCGTCGCGCCTTCAACCGCATTGGACAGCAGGCCCTCGTACACCACGCCCGCAGGATCGGGTGCAGCCTTGGCAGCCACATTGCGATAACGCGCCTCGAAGATCGACTGCATCTTCTCGTCCGAGATCAAGCCGTCCTTGTTGGCCTTGTAGACCTCGGCATCGGTCAGCTCGCCCCAGTTGACCGTAATACGATTCTGGCACACGCGCTCCACCTGCTCGCAGGCAACATCGTAGGCGCATTCGGCATTGGTCAGCTTAATCGCGCGCTCCGAACCTACGCTGGTCGAAGCCGCGTCATAGGCAGCGCCCACCACGGTACCCGCCGAACCGGCCGTCAGCACGCCGGCGATTGTCATAATGGAGCCCACCGCCACATCGGTGCTGTCGTGGCAGAGCTGGCGATACAGCAGATCCTCAAACGCACGCGCCTTCTCCATGGCGTCGCGCAGCGCGTAAATGCACTTCCAGTCGTCCTCAGTCTTCTCGGGCTTGGCAAGCAAGCGCGTATGCTGAAGCTCATAGCCCTCGCGCTCGCCCTTCACCTTCTGCATACGGACATTCACGTTCTCCCAGTTCTTGCTGGCATCATTCACGCCGTAAATGCCGGTAAAGATGCCGATGCCCTGGGTCGCCGCGGGAAACGCCTGGCCGGCCGCCTTCCACGCATCGGTCTTAAAGACCTGTCCGAACATCTCGCACTCGATCTTATAGCTCTTGAGCGAACGGATCGTGCGGATGAGCTTCATATGGGCGCTCACGTCGCCGTTGCGCTTCCAGGCCATGAGCCATCCGCGCACCTTGGAGTTGTTGAGGCTATGGACCACATTCCAGTTGTCGTACAGGTTGTCCAGAATGTCACACTGCATGGCGATCGAGTTAAACAGAAGCGCCTGGTTCTTGTTGTTATTGGAGTTCTCGATAAACTCCGACTCTATATAGGCCGTCTGCTCGCCATCGGGCGCGGCGACCTTAAAGCCCTTGACGGTATCGTCGTCAGCCGCCTTGTAGCTCAGCGAGCTGCCGAGCGCCTGGCCCAAATCGTTAAACCCGCTCGTCGACTGGCCGTTGTACTCGCTGGCCTTAATGCCCGCACACTTGTTGAGCGCCGCAGCGGTTGCGTCATTCCAGCTTCCGTATTGGTTGAGCCGGCCGATACCCATCGACTGGCCCACCAGATCCTCGGCCCGCTGGGCAATAAACTCCGCTCGCGATGCATGGTCGACGAGCTCCTTGATGGCGGCCGCATCCGCAGCGTTCGCGCCCTGGGCCGCCGCGAGTTCCTGATACCAATCCTCGCTGGTGCCGTAAGCATCCTCAAAGATCATCTTGTCCACATTGACGCCGTAGCTGTCGCCCTGCCGGGTTAGCAGCGCCGCCGACCCGCCGACCGCGGCCTTGAGCTCAGCCGCAAACTGAGCGGCCTCGTCGTTGCCAGCATCATCACCCTCGCCGTCGCTGGCGGCAGGGGCACGGCGGGCCTTGCGAGCAGCACCACCCTGGGCCTCGCCCTCTTTACCGTCCTTGTCCTCCTCGGCAAGCGCATCGGCGACCATCTGGTCAATCGCGTCGTTAAAGGCCTCGTCGACATCATTAAACGAGTTATCCATCATATACTCGTGCCACTGCTGCACGGCATTCGAGAACTCCTGCTGGCGCTCCTCGGCCGCGGCGGAATGCTTTTTGGCCGAAGCGTTGGCGTCAAAACTCAGCATGGTCATAAGCTGAGCATTGGAGATGCGGTAGGTCTGCGGCATAAAGATCTGCTCAAAGTTGCCGCAGTTCACATAGGCCGAGTCATTCGCCTTGTTAAACTCGTCGAGCAGCTTAAGGTAACCCTCGTCCACATACTCCGCCACATAGCGAACACGGGTGCCCTCGCGCGACTTTTGAGTCAGAGGAATCGTCACCGTCTTGCCATCCACGCAGTCCACGTACAGGTCGAGCGTGTCGGCGGCCTCTTCGTTTCCCACCTCGAGCGTGATGTCAAAGGTCCAGTAGGCGTTCTTCTTTTGTGGTAGATGATGGAAGGTCCACAGGCTCTTGCCGGTGTCCTTGCCGTCCTTGACCAAGTTTTGCGTACCGCCACGATACGTCACATCAAAGTTCCAGACCGAAGCGCTCGGAACATAGCGCACATAATTGCGAGCCGTCACCTCTGCGGCAGCGGCGGCGACGTCGGTCGAGCCCACGCGTGCCTCGAGCGTCACACGCTCGGCGGCAAGCGTATCCTGCGGCAGGTCGTATTCAATCTTGGCACGGCCCAGCTTGTTGGTCTTACCGGTGTACTTTGCGGCCGAGGCGCCCGCGCCCACGGTAAGCTGCACGCTTTTGCCCGGCGCCGCATAAACGTAGGCCACATTGCCCGGCAGGCTGTGAACGTCGGTGTTGTCGACCTCGATGCGCGATCCGCTAACCTCGAGTGTGGTGCTTCCCAGCGGCAACGTCACCTCGCCCAGCGTAATAAGCGGCGAGATGGCATAGATGCCCGCGGCCTTAGGCTTAAAGCGCACAAACACATCGGCGCCCATGCCCTTCTTCATATCGAGAACGAGGTTGTCGCCCTCCCAAGTTGTGTCAGCCCACATGGCATCGGAGCTGGCGCCGGCTTCGCGAGCGCCTGCGGACACATCCTCGACGGCATCCTTGGCCAGCGGAATCTCAATCTTGGCAGCCTGGCTGTCCTTGAGCTCGTAATGAATGCGCAGCTCGGTCTCCACGCCAACGACCGCGGACGAATCAGCGATAACCGAGCCCGCCGTCAGCCCGCGCTCGTCACGATACGTCTCCACGTCAAACGTGGGAACGTCGAGCGTCACGTCGAGCTGTTTGCCGTCCTCAATCTTCACCTGCTTTTGCGCGATATGCTTACCCACGGTCAGTCCTAGGCGGCTAAACGTGGAATAGCTCGTCGCTTGGATGTCGTAGCTCGTCTTGTTAAAGGCGACGATGGTGTACGAACCGGCCTTAAGGCGCGGCGTCTCGGCCTTCATGATAGGCGTAGTGCCATCGTCTTCGTAACCCATCAGATAGGTGACACCGTCGGCAACTAGCTTGCCGTCGGACGTACGGAACACCAGCACGCGGTTGGCGCCCTGGTAGTCGCCCTTGGTCGTGACCGTCGCCGTACCCCAGGGCTTCAAGTCGATATCGACCTTGCCGGCCGAAGGCTTCGCCATCGCCGTCGCCCCACCCAGCCTGAGGCTGTCTTTGGGCTCGAGCGTTATCTCCAGATCCTGGTCCGCGTCGGCAATGGCCTGCGACACCACGAGCGCTGTGCCCTGGATACGGAAGTCGTTTTCTTTGTCACCCTTGGCAGGCTTAAGCGTCTTGCCGCCGCTCTTCACCGTCAGATCGATGTTATCGAGACTATCGAGCTCAATGCGTTCGGTCTTATCCTGGCCTGCGACCGGTTCGAGATAGGCCACATTGAGCTCAATCGCGCGCGAAGTCGGAATCTTGGTAAAGTCCTCCGCCTTAATCTCTCCGATATTCCATGTGCCCGTCATCTGGTCGCCCGGGCGCGCCAGCACCATGTCATAGTAACCGCTGAGCGAAATGCGCAGGGTGGCTGCTGTCTTGGAGAGAGCGTCCGCTGTAAAGCTGCCGTCATCGCCAACCGCCAGCGGCGTGGACTGCCCCGCCTGCACGAGTGTGGCCGTCGCGCTCTGGGGAAGTTTGCCCGTCACCTGGGCCGCCTCGCCCATCCACTCAAACGTGTAGGCAGGCTTCGAGGAATCGACGGAGTCCTTGCGATCGGCCACGGCATCGGCAAGCTTTTTGACCATCGAGGGGTTGCCAGCCAAATCGGTCGCATAGGCATAGATGGTCTGGCCCTCACTAAAGGGAATCGCATACGTTACGCCATCGATTGTCACGCGCTCATTATAGTCGCCCGGATAGCCCGCCTCACCAAACTGAAGATCGGGGTTCATCACGCGCAGGGCAACGGCATTATGGTTCGTCTCGTTTCCGTATCTCGTGTTCTCAAAAGCTCCCCACTCAATCATTTCCACGCTTTTGGGTAGCACAATCTCTTTGCCGGCAATCGCAGGATCAAGAGAGGCGAACGCGAGCGCCCCGATAGATTTGACACCATCGCCAATCGTCACCGACGACACATGCGAGCACCCGTCAAAGGCATAGTGCCCGATCCGCTCCACCGTGCCCGGCACGTTGATCTGCGTAAAGGTGAGTACCGTTGTGTCCGAGACATAGAACTGCGGCACGCCGCAATTGGCGAAGGCACGATAGTCGATAGTCTTAACCGAAGGCGGCAACGTTGCCACCACATTGTCGTCAAGTTGTTCGCAGCCCTCAAAGGCCTGCTCGGGAATCGTGGTAAAGGCCGCGTTGTTGGGCCAGGTCACCGTCTGGAGCGTCTTGCTTCCGGTAAACGCATTCCAGCCCAATTCCTCAACCGAATCGGGCAGTGCGATTTCCTTGATGCTGCTGCCGCCCAAACCGCCCACAGAGCGGATATGCGAATCGGGGGCAAACGTAATTGATGTGAGCGCAGCGTTTCCCATGCCCTTAAGACTCACGACATTTTTGCCGTCGATGGTCGAGGGCACCTCCAACGTGGTAATGCCTGCGTCGCCATACTCGATAGAAATTTCGTTGGTGAGGCTATCGATCGAGAAGTAGTACTGCGCGGGGGTCTGCTCGCCGGCCACGTAGCCGTCGTCGTATTCGCCCTTTACGCCCGTGGCGCCCTTCGAGGTTGTCCAGAGTTCAAGTTCCTCGTTCCAGGTTGCCTCGGCACCGGAAGCCTCCTCTTGCTTCTGCTGCTCGGCGAGTTCCTTGCCCTCAACAAGATCGGTGGCGAGCGTACCCGCAGGTGTGCTCTCGGTCTGCCCAGCGCCCGTCAGGCCTGCTGCCGATGCAATCTCGGAGGCCGGGGGCGTAGGGGTGTCATCGGCATCGAGCACTGTGGAGTCGGCAGCGCCGGCATCGGGCGCGGGGTCGGCGGAAGCAGAGTCTGACGTTTGGGCGTCAGCCGAATCGGCGGGAACGGCGTCGGCTGCTTGGCCGTTATCCGTCTGCACAAAGGTGCTATCGGTAGTGAGCACCTCAGCAAACGCGCCCACAGGCAACGAGCCCGTCACCATGGTGAGGGTCACCGCGGCAATGGTCAGACGACGGCAAAGCGCTCGAACAGTAGTCCACCTCATGGTCGTTCCTTTCCTGAAACCAAAAGTCATCCAGCGTAATCGTTGTCCAAAAACAAAGCGAACGGTAGGTTCATATATACGAACCTACCGTTCTACCTGCGCAAACCACCACAAAGGGGACAGGCACCTTTGTGGTGGTTCCGAACTTGGCCGGCCAGTTTGTCTCGACCTGTAACAGTTAGAGGTCAAATTCCCCGCCTGGTGTTACAGATCGAGACATTAGATTGACGGCCATTCGGTTCATCTCAATCTGTAACATCTAGAGCCGTTTTGGACAGCTTGGTGTTACAGATTGAGATTTTGCTAAAGCCGAGGACGGGCGCTGTCGCCAAAACCTAGCGCTTGCGACGCTTGGTCGCAGCAACACCGGCAGCGGCAACAGTTGCGCCAGCGATGCCTAGGGCGGCGACCGTCATCGCGGTGGTATCCCCCGTGGTAGTCAGGACAGCATCGCCCTTCTTGGCCTGCGTGGTTTTATCAACCGTCTTGGTCGTGGCGGTTGTCGTGGCCGGCTTGGCCGCGGGCTTAGCTTCAGGTTTGGCCTCGGGTTTCGCCTCAGGCTTAGCCTCCGGTTTCTGCTCGGGCTTCGTATCGGGCTTCACCCCAGGCTGCGGTGTCGGATTGGGATCCGGCGTAGGCTGCGGATCGGGAGTCGGCGTGACTTCAGGCGTAAAGGTCAGATCGGTGTTGAGCCACAGGGTGTAGATCCAGCCGCTCTCGGGATCAACTACACTCGCTTCGCCCATCTGGTAGCCGCACTCCACGCCATTGACCACCAGCTTGGTGTTCGGCGTAAAGTAGAAACCGCGCGCCGGCTTAAAGTACAGGCCGTAGCGATAGGTCACGCCAGGCTTAAAGTCGTCGATGTGGTTCGTGATGTTCTGATCCCAGAACTCCCGAGAGTTCACTTCGCTGCCGTCGCTGCCCGTCCAGAACTCGCACTGGAGAATAGAGTCGGAACCCGCCGGAGTGTCCGCCGTAAAGACCGGCTTGTCGCCCGCCTTAAAGATAGTCGTGGCGCCATTAATCTCGATAACGTCGATGGCACGCCATTCATCAATCGGCTGCTCGCACAGCATATTGTCAGCGTTTGGGGCGAAGACGCCGTTGACGGTCTTGACGTGGTGCGCCCAATGACCGTTGACGTTCATATTGCAGTCATCGGCCACGGTATTGTCGCCCTTGAGCCTCAGCTCAACGGAGTACATGTAGAACTTGCCCTCTTCGAAGTGCTCGATCCTCCTCGCGCCCGTCGGATACTTGGCGGGGTCGGAATACCAGAAGGCAACGGGTACCGACTCCCCGGATTCCATATCGAGCTCCATCTCTTCCCAGCACTCGTAGGCGATCTCGTACTTGTCGGCATCGGCAGCGGGGATCGTCGCGGTCGCGCGTGGCGCCTCGCCGGGGGCGTAGTCGGTCTTCACGTCGTTGACGTCCAGGTTATGGAGGGCTTCGTTTTCTGACGCAACGAGCGTAATTTCGCTATTGATGACGTAGCGGAGGTAATAATCGTACCTGGTTTCGTTGAGGATAGTCGAGCTGCCTTCATAGTCAGTTCCGGTATACTCCAGTGCCGTGCCAATATAGAGAGCCTCATTGCGCGTGAGTCGATACGAGCCGCCTGCCGCGCCACCCGTAAAGGTCAGCGTCAGCCTCATGTGATTGCCAACGGGTTCGAAGCGAGCCGTCACGTCGGACATGGACGCATCCTGAACTTCGACCAGAGTGCCCGAAGCGGCATCGACCCTGTAGTACTTAACCTCGACAACTTCGCTCGCAAGCGTTTCTGGAATGCCACCCTCTACATCGAGAAAATCGTGGGTATACGGCTGGCCCTTTTTGAGTGTGACCTTGCTCGGAAGCGCGCAGTCCGTATAGTGGGGGACCACGGTCGTGTTGACCCTAACGTCGCTGCCGCCAACAACATCGGTCACACCGCAGGGCATGATGGCATTGTTTGCCGACGAGCTGTCGGTGCCACCAAGAGAGCCATCTTGGTTGACAGCAACCGTATCGTTCACCGTTGCCGCCGGTGCATCCTGCTGATCTTGCTGAGCTTCTGCCGTGGATTGCGCCACCGGAGCCGTGTCAGTCATCGGCGCAGCCGGGGCCACCGGTACCGGCGCCGGAGCCGCCGTATCCTCCGCAACCGTCGGCGTCACCGGAGCCGCGGCAACCTCATCCGTCCCAGCGGCGGGATCGGCGCATTCCGTCGCCAGCGCCACGCTCGGCAGCAGCAATTGACCGACCATAAGCGCACACGCGCTGGCGCAAGCTATTTTGGCACCCACACAACGCCAGGTACCATGAACCAGCGAGCAGGTTGACTCACTTTGAGCTTGCTTATCGAAGTGGCTTCCGTACATAACGGCCTCCTTGGTCGTAGGGACATACCACCACAAAGGTGCCTGTCCCCTTTGCGGTGATTCTGTACCACCAAGATGCGCCAAATGACTCCGTATGCCTAGGTTCGTAGATGCGAACCTAGGCCTCTACCTGCGGAAATACAAAGAGCCGCCGCGAGGACATTTGTGCCCACGCGGCGGCTGAAAATGGCTATGAAAGCTTGCTCTAGCGGTTGCGGCGCTTGGACGCGACGAAGCCGGCGCCGATGACGGACGCACCGGCGATTCCGAGGGCCGCTGCCGCCGTCGCAGCGCTATCGCCCGTGGCGGCAAGAGCGCCCACGGACTTCTGGACCGCGGCGACCTGCGCGGCCGGCTTGGGGGCAGCGGCCGTGGAGCTCGCCTGGGTCGACGTCACGGACGGCACGTCGGTCCCGCTGCCGCCGCCCGGCTGTGGCGTGGGAGCCGGGGTGGGTTCAGGCTGCGGGGTGGGCTCGGGTTCGGCCGCATCTCCAGAGCTGATTACCACGTTACGGGCGACCTCGTCGGAAGTTCTAATGTCCTGGATGACAGACGACCCGGGAACGCCGATGACACGCCCACTTCCAACGGTGTCGCGCACGGTACCTCCGTCGGGAATCGCAATCTTTAACCCTCCCTCAAGTTCGATATAGGGGGCCCTGAAGGACCCCATATTGACGGCATAGACTGCCGCCGTCGAGCCCGACGCCACAACATTTGATTGAAAGAAGCTAATTCGAGGGGTAGCCGACGGGGAGCCAGACTGTGAAAAAATTCCGTAGACATCTTTGCGATTTGCCCCTACAAGCTCATCAGCCCCGGCATCACCTTGAGCCGTGAGGTTCGAGCGATTGACGCGTATCCATGACGCCCCGTCTTGCACGCGTATCCAAACACCAGCCGAGATTTTTCCCGCGCTCCCTGTCGCGAGCGAAACATCCGCCCCGTTGGCAATCGTCAAATATGTTTCCGTCTTAATACCAAACGAATACAGAGCGACCGACATGCCCCCTGCATTACCCGCCGTCGCATTTAATTTAGCGTTGTCCACCATGATACAGCCACCATGTTTGGCGCTGTAGTCCGCCTCTTCGGCCTGTGCACCCTCGATGGCAGAATGCCTGGGAGGAACATTTTCGGCAAGGACTGCAAAGACATCGGCGTTCGACTTTGCCTCGACATGGACGTCAGCACCATTCTTTATGGCTATGTCGCCCGCTGCCGCATGGATACCAATGGATTCATATGCTCCGCCCGTGGCCGTCACGTTAACGTCAGCGCCATCAATGGTCACATCGCCGCCGGTCCTGCCGTCTCCCGACGCCGCAATCACATCGTTCTGGGCCGTCGCATTCAGGGTGCCGTCGCCGGTAATGGCAAGGTTACCGTTCTTAACAGCAATGGCGCTCTGCCCGGCGTCGGCCGTGACGGTGTTGGCGCCCGTCACGCCGATGGTGAGGTTGCCCTCGGCGCCGATGGAGCCGCCGTCGTAG
>SKEW01001249.1_pt1 | contig 16148 bp, 8 predicted proteins | sample 4841441 | NCBI WGS metagenome assembly SKEW01 (sample SAMN11008799, study PRJNA524170) | human gut metagenome | isolation source: fecal sample from pouch patient p41 | place: Israel: Tel-Aviv | reverse complement strand
ATTATCATCTGATGGGATGTATGCTCAGTGCGGCATCCTGCAATAAATGGTGGATGGATGAGATCTTAAAGACAAAAGAGTATGCAAAAGAGCAGGAAGCGATTGTAAAGCTGGGTGAAAATCAGGTATTCTATCTGCCTTATCTGATGGGAGAACGTTCCCCTCACAATGATCCGTCTGCCAGAGCGGCATTTATCGGGATGTCCATGGACACCACACGGGAAGAGATGACACAGGCAGTCCTGGAAGGCGTTGCATTTGGACTTCGTGATTCTCTGGAAGTGGCGAGAAATCTTGAAATTCAGATCGAACGCACGAAGATCTGCGGAGGCGGAGCGAAGAGTATGCTCTGGAAAAAGATCATTGCAAATGTGATGAATCTGAAAGTCGATGTGATCGAAAGTGAGGAAGGTCCCGGATACGGCGCTGCGATTCTGGCAGCAGTCGGATGCGGAGAATTTGAAAATGTGGAAAGCGCTGTGGATAAACTGGTTCATGTGGTGGAAACTGTGGAGCCGGAAGCAGAGCTTGTGGAAAAGTATGAAGAACGCTACCAGAAATTCAAAAAATACTATCCGGCATTAAAAGGATTGTTTTAATTGTGAAGAAAATGGTACATGCTAGAAAGTGGATAGTTCTAAACAGGGGCAAGTATGACTCATGCGAGTCGCTTTGCCCCTGTAATTTTTCTATAAAAAGAAAAAGATAGATAACAACTGCTATCTTACGAGAAAATTCTTAATCATTCAGAAATATCTTGCAGGAGTTTTTAAAAAAGTTTTTTCCGAAAAACAATGGTTTCATATTGGCGAATATTACCGTTCTTATTTCCGTAGATGATATCCCCCTTTTTTGGCAGTACTATGTCGATATTGCGGTATGAGAAATTTTGTATAAAGATATATTCGTATTCATCATCTGTCCGACTTGTTACCTCAATCCCATCAGGAATTGTATTTAGAATAGAATGAATATGATGTTTAGCTAAAATTTTGGCATAAAAATCATGGTAAAAAAGTTCTTCTGCGTCGGTACAGATGTAGTAAGCATATCCCTTACCATACTGATTGACGGTCAGTGCAGGTGTGCCTTGATAAAAATCACTTCCATAATTCATGAGTGGTGTGGCACCATTGAGTTGAACTAAATCACAAAGATTTTTGCATTTATAGGAAGTATGCAGTTGCAAAGAGTTTTCAGGGATTGGAATAAGCGAATTCTCTTCCCATTCATAGAGTCCATCAATTTCTTTGCTTCTAAGTCCAAATACATCGAGTAAGCTATGTGGAGTTCCCTCAAGGTAGCATAGATCCGTTTCATTTACGATTCCACTCCAGTATGTCATGATTAGTATCCCACCATTTTCAACGAAAGTACGCAATTTTGTTTCGATACCAGATCGAAACATATATAACATTGGTGCAACCACAAGTTTATAAGAATCAAGGGATTGCTCCATGTTAATGATATCCACATTGAGTGCTGCTTTTCGAAGCGCCTGGTAGGATTTTAAGACACTTTCATGGTAAAAAAGTCCTTCATTTCGGGGACCTTTCGCGTCTTCCATTGCCCATCTGTTTTCCATGTCATAAATAATAGCAGCGGATGAATCTACTTTGCTTCCAATAACTTGTTTTAATTCTATGAGGGATGCACCAGTTTCAGTTACTTCGTTGAAAACGCGTGTATCAGATCCACCATAATGATCAATGACCGCTCCATGGAATTTTTCGAAACTTCCACGACTTTGTCTGATCTGGAAATATTGTACGCTGTCCGAACCATGTGCAATTGCTTGTAGAGAAGCAGATTGTAACAATCCCGGTTTTTTTAGTTTACTTATTGCTTGCCAGTTTGGACTGGAGGGGCAGGATTCCATTAAAAGAAATGGCTTCTGTTTCATACTCCGCATGAGGTCATGCTGCAGTGCTGTATTGTATGCTGTACGAATTTCGTCTTCTTTATTCCATGTAGGATAGCTGTCCCAAGATACATAATCGATGTGCTTTGCCAGATTGTAGTAGTTTAAGCCCTTATAATCATCCATAAAATTAGTTGTAACGGGCTGAGTTGCACCACCATCTCGCAGAGCATGTATCTCTTCGCACATAAAATCAACTGTCTGATCTGTTACAAATCGTTTCCAATCAAGATTGAGGCCGTGTAGTCCGTGGTCTCCTATGGAAGATGGACTTTCAATTTGATGGAATGAATTATAGGTATGGCTCCAAAAGGTTGTCCACCATGCCCGGTTCAAGCTGTCAATATCTTTATATTTGTTTTTTAACCAGTTGCGAAAAGCTTCTTGACATAATGGACAGTGGCATTCACCTCTGTATTCATTGGAAATATGCCACAGGATTACTCCCGGATGATTTCGAAATGTTTTAGCCAACTTTTGGTTGATGATTCGAACACGTTCTCTGTAAGCAGGTGAGGTGTAGCAATGATTATGCCGCTCCCCGTATAGTTGGCGTGTACGATCTTCACGGACACGGAGAACTTCGGGGTATGTTTCTGCCAACCAACGCGGACGGGCTCCAGATGGTGTGGCAAGTATGACCTGGATGCCGTTGTCGTAGAGTTTGTCAATTATGTCAATCAGCCAGGTGAAATTAAAACAATCTTTTATTGGTTCTAAAGTAGACCAGGAGAAAACACCCAGTGTTACAGTATTTATGTGTGCCTTTTTCATAAGAAGTAAATCCTGTTTTAGGATATCGGGTCTATCCAACCACTGTTCTGGATTATAATCACCCCCATAGATAAATTTATCAATATTTAAATCATTTTGGATCATTCTTCTTATCCCTTCTATCAGTAGTAATAAATTTGTTATAAAATGCAGTTTAAAAGTTTTCCTAAATTTATGCAATAATAAATGTAAGGTTAAGTGGTTACATTTTTGCACAGCGAACTGGCAAAAAAATGAATTTTTAAAATTTACAAGTTGGTGTAGAATGAGGGCATGAGAAAAAGGAAGGAGAGTAAGGATGAGACCCAAGTATCATATTTCACCGGAACAAGGTTTTTTGAATGATCCAAATGGTCTGGCACAATTTCGTGGAAAGTATCATGTGTTTTACCAGTGGCTGCCCGATGTTGTTCCACAGGGGAGTAAACAATGGCGACATTGCATTTCAAATGATCTGGTGCATTGGACGGACGAGGGGAGCGCACTACAGCCTGATGAGTGGTATGAAAAAAATGGTTGCTATTCAGGCTCAGGTATTACAACAGAAGATAAGTATTTTCTGTTCTATACAGGTAATGTAAGAGATGCTGAAGGGGGGAGAGAAACATATCAATGTGTTGCTGTATCTGACGATGGGAAGTCTTTTCAGAAAGAAGGTCCTGTGATCTATCTGCCTGATGGATATACTGCACATTTTCGAGATCCGAAAGTATGGAAGAAAAATAACAGCTGGTGGATGGTTGTAGGAGCACAGACAAAAGAATTGCAAGGTAATGTGGCATTGTTTGAGTCGAATAACTTGAAAAAATGGGATTACCGGGGAAATCTGCTAGATCCGTCAATGGACTGGGGATATATGTGCGAATGTCCGGATATAGTGGATATAGACGGACAACAATTTTTAATAGTCAGTTGTCAAAAAGAAACTGGGTGTAAAGGAATTGTTTTCAGTGGAAAGATGGACTACATCGAAGCAAAATTTCAATTAGACGATGTGGGTAATTTGCTGGATGCAGGATTCGATTTCTATGCGCCACAGAGTTTTGTAGATGAATCGGGACGGTGCATTCTACTTGGATGGCTTGGTGCAGGTGAGTTGGAGTATCAGATGAGTCAGCCTACAGTGAAAGAGGGTTGGTTACATTCACTGACAATTCCGAGAGAGTTGTTTGTACAGAACGGAAAGCTTCATCAGAGACCGGTTAAGGAATTAGAACGTATCAGAAGACATGAGCGTGTAATCGAAGCAGAAGGACACACTTTCATTAATCAGGAAACATGGAGCGCAGAATTACTGGCAGAGCAGATATCTGATCAAAAATTTTCTTTTAATTTTGGAAATGTGCTGAAAATTAGTTTTGCTAATAACAGCATGGTTATTCAAAGAAAGCATTGGAGCAGCGAGGAATATGACGAAGTACGGGCAGAGATTTCTGTGATTAAAAATATCAGGGTGTTTTTAGATCAGTCTACTGCGGAAATTTTTGTGAATAATGGAGAAAAAGTATTTACATTTAAATCTTTCTTTACGGATGATAAATGGGTTGAAGTTGAATCCGAAAAAACAATTAGAATTAAAATATGGAGGATGGAGGTATAGAAATGGCAACAAATTATAAAGCAATTGCGAAAGAGATTATCGAGATTGTTGGAGGTGCTGAAAATATTATTTCAGCAGCGCATTGTGCAACAAGATTGCGTTTGATCGTAAAGGACAAAGAACTTATTGATGATAAAAAAATTGAGGCAATTGACATTGTAAAGGGATGTTTCTTTACGGCGGGGCAGTATCAGATAATTCTTGGAACAGGTATCGTGAACAAAGTATACGAAGAAGTAATGAAACTGGGTATTTCAGGCACTTCCAAAAATGAACAGGCAGCTACGGCAGCTCAGAATGGAAATGCATTGCAGCGATTGATTCGTATTTTTGCGGATATTTTTGTTCCAATTATTCCGGTAATGGTAGCCACAGGTTTGTTCATGGGATTAAGAGGACTTCTGACACAGGATGCTCTGCTTGCATTCTTTGGGACATCTTCGGATGCAATTCCACAGCAATTCCTTCAGTTTACTCAGATTCTGACAGATACAGCCTTCGGATTTTTGCCAGTACTTGTTTGCTGGTCGGCATTTAAAAAATTTGGCGGATCTCCAGTACTTGGTATTGTTATCGGTTTGATGCTTGTAAGTAATATTCTCCCAACTTCCTGGGATGTAGCTCAGGGAAATGCAGAGCCAATGATTTTCTTTGGGTTCATTAAAGTGAATGGATATCAGAGTTCTGTTCTTCCAGCATTTATTATTGGATTTCTAGGATCCAAAATAGAACAGTGGCTGCATGATCATGTACCGAATGCATTAGATTTGATTATTACACCGTTTGTTACAGTATTAGCATCTCTTTGCCTTGGGTTGTTCCTTGTAGGACCGATTTTCCATACGGTTGAAGTAGGTTTGGTTGGTGTTGTAAGTGCATTGTTTGAACTTCCATTTGGGATTGGAGGATTTATTTGGGGAGCATTATGTCAGGTAATTGTTGTAACAGGAGTTCATCATGCATTGAACCTCGTGGAAATTGAAATGCTTGCAAAAACAAATTGGAATCCAGTAAATCCAGTAGGATCATGTGGTAATGTTGCACAGGCAGGAGCTGCAATGGCTGTAGCTGTAAAATCTAAATCAGTGAAAATGAAATCACTTGCATATCCGTCTTCTGTATCTGCTTTGTTAGGAATTACAGAACCGGCCGTATTTGGTGTAAACTTAAGATTGGTCAGTCCTTTTGTATGCGGTTGCTTAGGAGGAGGAATCGGAGGCTGGTTAGCAGCAATTCTGGGATTAAAAGGAACAGGGATGTCAATTACTGGTATCCCGGGAATGTTATTATATTTAAATGAGCAGTTTCCATTGTACATATTGGTAAATGTGGTTGCATTTGGTGCAGCATTTGCATTGACTTATGTTTTTGGAATGAAAGGTGATGTACAGGAGTAATATGGACAAGAATCAGATAAAGAATCTGGTTCGGCAAATGACTCTCAAAGAAAAAGCCGGGCAGGTAACACAGTTGCCTTCCCGGTATTTTCAGATTAAAGGGAGTCAATTGACCGGAACGGAAAACAAGTTAGGAATAACAGAGTGCGAAAAATGGCAGGCAGGAAGTATTTTAGGGAAAATGGATGCAGAGTCTATGCGCAATATACAGGCAGAGAATATGAAACGGAGCCGCCTCAAGATTCCAATGATGTTTATGACAGATATCATTCATGGATATCAGACGATTTTCCCGGTACCACTTGCAATGAGTTGTTCATTTAATCCAGAATTAGTGGAAAAGAGTGCAGCTGTGTCTGCAAAAGAAGGGAGCGCTGCTGGATATCAGGTTACGTTTTCCCCGATGGTAGATGTTGTAAGAGATCCGCGTTGGGGACGTGTCATGGAAAGTTTTGGCGAAGATAAAAGATTAAATGCAGATTTTGGAAGTGCTATGGTTCGTGGATATCAAGGAGAAGATTTAAAACATCCAGAGAGCATGGCTGCATGTGTCAAACACTTTGCGGCATATGGTGCTGTACAAGGTGGAAGAGATTATAATACAGCAGATGTTTCTGAATATTCACTAAGGAATCAATATTTGCCACCATTTAAAGCGTGTATAGATGCGGGAACAAAATTAGTTATGGCTGCATTTCAAGCTTTGAATGGTGTTCCGGCAACTGCGAACAGATGGCTTTTAAATGATATCCTTCGAAGTGAAATGGAATTTCAGGGGACGGTTATATCAGATTGGGGCGCCGTTATGGAATTGATTCGGCATGGTGTGGCAGAAAACGATACTGATGCTGGAGAAGAAGCCTTGCGGGCTGGTATTCAGATTGAAATGGCAACGACAACTATCATGAAAAATATAGACGAATATGTAAATCTTGATCCCAATATAGAAATATTATTGGATAGAGCCGTTGAAAGCATCCTTCTATTAAAGAAAGAGCTTGGTTTGTTCGAGGATCCATATCGTGGAGTGAATGCACTACGTGAAAAAAATCAATTACGTTGTGCCAAGAATAGACAGGCAGCACTAGAAATGGCATTAGAGTCATGTGTTTTATTAGAAAATCATGCTGTGCTGCCGTTACAGAAGGATACATCCATTGTTTTGGCAGGTCCATATGCAGAATCGCAAGAGATACTTGGACCATGGTCTGTAGACGGGGTTGTTGAAGATGCTGTTAGTGTAGCTCAGGGACTCCGTAATAGAGGGGGATGTTTAAAAAGCATAATTCCACTTCCTTTTGAAAAAATATCAAAACAAGAAATGGAACATATTCTTGAAGATTCAAAAAAAGCAGATGTAACAATCCTTGCACTGGGAGAACCAGAATTATGGTCGGGAGAAGCTGGATGCAGATCCGAGATTACGCTTCCGGAATCACAATGCAGATTAGTAAAAGAACTATTTGAAAACAAAATTAAGACGGTTGTATTACTATTCAATGGACGTCCATTAGATTTGCGGTCAATTGTGCCCTATTCAGACGCAATTATTGAAATGTGGTTTCCAGGAACAGAGGGAGGAAATGCGGCAGCAGATTTGCTGTTTGGAAAAGTGAATCCATCGGGACATTTGACAATGAGTTTTCCATATGGAAGTGGGCAGATTCCGGTATATTATAATATGGGAAATACTGGGCGTCCGAAGGAACTGCTGGAGCAGGAGCCAAGATATAAATCTCAGTATCTGAATATTCCAAATGAACCCTTGTATCAATTTGGATATGGGCTTAGTTACACGAACTTTGTTGTAGTATTTGATGGAGAAATACAGAAATTAGATGATGGAGCATATTCCGTGCCGATTAAAGTGACAAACACAGGAAATAGGGCAGGAAAAGCAGTAATCCAGGTATACATTCACAAAATGAAATCCAAAGTGGCAAGACCGGTCAAAGAATTGGCTGCATATCAAAAGGTGATGATCCGTGCAGGAGAAAGCGTGAGTATAAATATTCCTTTAGAAAAGAAAAGCTGGGATTATTGGATTCCAAATATTGGGTGGACAAAAGATGCTGGACACTATAAAATCATGGTAGGAACGGACAGTCAGTATGTGGAGGAATGTGATCTGATTGTCGAGTAGACATGATGGAGAACAAAATGTACAACAGAACGATTAAAATTATAAGGACGCTCGTAGGACATGAAAAAATGTCTTCGGTAGAACTGATGGATAAATTGAAAATCAGTCAAAGAACACTAAGAGCAGAAATAAAAGAGGCAAATAAGTTTCTTCAACGAGAAAATGTTTTCATTCATTCATCCAGCACAGGAGGATATTATGTGAAGCAAGAAGATCGTGCTCAAGTTCAGAAAGTTCTGGATGCGATCATTGAAGAAAGCAAAAGAGTGATCTTTCCAGAAACACCGGATGAAAGATTTTTGTTTGGAATTTCCTGGCTTTTCTTTTTAAACGAACCGGTATCTATTCAAAAATTGGCAGAAAAGCTTTATGTATCAAAAACGGCAATGCTGCAGACAAAGAAACAGATTCAAGATACGATCAGGTGGTATCATGGACTTTTTCTGGAGTCCGGGAAAAAAGGAATGTGGATTAGTGGAAATGAAAGAATTAAGAGACATGCCCTGGCAGAAATTTTAAATTATCGGACTTATGGCTCAATCCTAATGGAGCGTGTGATTACTTTTTTGTTCGGCAGCGAGAAGTATGAGGATTATATTTTGCTGTATCATCAATTGCCCCAAATTCTCTCAGAACACGGATATCGATTGATTGATAAAGCAATAGAAGGATTTGCCCTTGATATTTTTATCAGTTTGATGAGAACTGATAAACAGTTTGTTCTTGAAGAACAGATGGATGATATCAGCTGTGAGAATGCATGTGTCGAATCGATATGCGCGGTTCTTTGCGAAATGGGATATCATGTAGGGGGTCGGGATCAATTGTTTCTTGAAGAATGTCTCAGTGCAAAAAGAGTGCTATATGTATTAGGAAAAGATTATCATATACCAGAGGAATATCTTTTAATTACAGATGGATTTTTAGACAGAGTTGATAGAAGATTTCACACGGATTATCAGAATAATCCAGAACTGCTATCAAGATTGTCTGTACATATCATGAAGATGATAAAGCGTATTCAACAAGGGTATTTTGAGACCAATCCAGTGTTGGAAGATATTTTGAATTCTTATGAAAGGGATGTTGAAGCAGCAGATGAATTGAATAAAATACTGGAAGAAAAATATCATATAAAGGCAAATATTCATGAATTGTGTTACATTGCAATTTACCTGCGTGCATATTATGAAAGACGATTAAAAGCAGTTGTTTTGTGTGATATCGGAGAAAGTATTGCAGACAATATGATGCGTCGTATTAATGATTATTGCGGAGATAGGATTGAGATTTTGAATAAAATGTCGCTGGCAGAGTACAGATTAAATCCACTCCCAGTTGATTTATTAATTTCTACTGCTCGTGTTTATAATGTAAATTTATCGAAAAAAACAAAAGTAATATATGTGGATTATCTAATGAATGAGGAAAACTTAAAGGACATTCAAGAGTATTTGCTACAAGATATGCAGAAGGAGTAAAGCAGATGATTCGAATGATTGCAAGTGATCTGGATGGAACACTATTGCGAAAGGATTGGTCTATCTCAGAATATACGATTAAAATTATAAAAGAAGCACAGGCCAGCGGAATACGTTGGGTGACTGTAACAGGAAGATCAGATAGAGGTGCCCGACCAATTATGGAGAATTACGGTCTTAGCTGCGATTATATATTAATGAACGGGGCTGAATTTCGAGATACAAATGGAAATTTGATTAAGTCTGAAAATATAGATACGGATTTAGCAAGGTTTGTATGTGAAAAGCTTCATCGTGAAAATCTTGGATTTGAAATCAATACAGATCGGGGAGATTATACAACTACGATGGAATTAGCAGAGTATTCGGATTATTTGGAGGATGGATACGAGAAATTATTTGAAGAAAAACATAATATTCGTAAAATATTGGTTTTCTGTGATGATATTCCTAAAATCAGAAGAATAAAGCAACAAATTTATGACGCTAGTGGCTTGTCTGTTCTTTCCTCTTTTGAAAATAATATGGAAGTGACCTCTCAAAAAGCAAAAAAAGGAATTATGTTGAAGCAAGCGATGAAGCATTTTGGATTTTTACCAGAAGAAGTAGTCGTGTTTGGAGATGGTGAAAATGATATATCTATGTTTCAGGAATTTCCATGTTCTTATGCAATGATAAATGGGGTTGATGCTTTAAAAGAACTTGCGTATCGAGTAACAGAATATTCAAATGATGAAGACGGAGTTGCAAAAACGGTAGAAAAATTTCTGAAAGCATAGTGTTGAATTTAATCAGGAGGGAACCATAAACGAAAAAGACAATGGCAGTAGTTACAATTGTTTTTCTTGGCATTGCAGGAATGACAGGATGTGCATCCTCAGAGAAGCTTCTGATCCAGAAAAACTGGGAAATGAAACTTCCAGATGGCGGTACGGAAGATTCTTATGCAGAGTTTGCAGAAAAGTATCTGGATATTATTGATGTTCCAAGTGAGAAGTACCATTTCTGTCATACGCAGCATTTTTTCAGATAATGAATAAGAACCTTCATGGAGGCACCAGTCATAGATGGTGTCTCTTGTTGCGCTTAAAATATCTTCTGTGATCAAAAATGCAGTTCCCTTTAAGTTACCGGAAGAAATTTCTTTTTCAATCGTGTTTTTAATCGTCTGGTAAAAAAAACGATCTGAATTTAAAATATATTTTTCAGAACAGGAAAGCTGATTTTTGAAATATTGCAAAGCAGCAGGGACACCCATTCTTTCCATGGAAGCTGCCTGTTCAGAGATTAAAAAACGAATGGCATCCAAATTGTCTGCGGGATGTCCGGCGAACCAGGCAAGTTCGACTTCTTGATCAAACAGGCGGTATCCTTCGTCCAGGATATTTTCTTTGCCCCATCATGCAGACAAAGTCCCGGACAAAAGTCCGGGCTTTTCTGTTATGGTGTTTTGGACAATACATCAGGAGTCTGCTTTAAGGCTTCCCGTACTTTATTATATCGTGTTTTTCCAACAGGAATCTGGATGTCATTTGTCAGTGTAATGGAATAACGCCTTATTTCTAAAACATATAAGGGGTTTACAAGCCAGCTTTTGTGACACTGTATGAGAAAAGGCATCAGTTCCAGCAATTGATTCAGATTTTTGCGGATACAAAAGCTTTGTGTTGATGTATAAATCATGGTATCACGATACATGATTGAAATATAGAGGATTTCAGATGGAAGCAGGTAATGAATGCCGCCGTCAATATCTTTCAGGAGAAGTCGTTTTTCTTTTTTGATCTGTCTGTTTTCGGCAAGGAGCATATAATCATACCAACGATTGACCGTTCCTTTTTGACGGATGATATCATCCAGATTTCCTTCCAGAGGAATGTCTCTTGCCATGGTGCAATGTAAATGCAAAAGCTTAAATCCATTTGGGGTTAATTTCCATATAAAGGTTGCGCGCTGGCGGGTATAGAGAAAAGTTTCTTCATTCTTCCAGGCGGATGCAGAAAAACGTCCATACACAGCATAAGCATGATTGGTGTGAGAGAGGATCTGGTATTCTTCATCATATACTTTGGCTGAGTTTTCCTGCTGTTCTTCTTTCGTGATCTCTAAAAATTCATCAATCCCTTTGCTGTATTGAAAGTCATAGGAACCGATCCAGACAAAATTTTCATCTAACAGGCTGACAAATGTATCCATGTCTCTGTCGAAATAAGAATGAAAGACAAGACTGGACTGCTGGATCAATTCTTGTTCCAAAGTATCGCGTCTGCGTATCTTCGAGCACATAAAATCTCTCCTTTGTAAAAACTACATATATTATAACAGAAAAAATATTCCCGTAGAATACAACTTTTTCCTGTTGAGGACACATGGGTTGAAAGTAAAAGTTGAGTTTGGTAGCATAAAAACGATATCAATTGATAAGTTTCATTTAGACAACAGGGAGGGGAATCAATGAAAAAGCAGTATTTGGCAAAGCGCCTGTTTGCTTTGATTTTGGCGGTTTCTGTGTGTGCAGCTGTAATACCGGTACCGGTCAGAGCAGAAGAGACAACTGCTTCACAAGAGGCAGATGTTTCAGAGGAGACGGCTGCTTCACAAGAGACAGATGTTTCAGAGGAGACGGTTGCTTCAGAGGAGGAAACAGGGCAGCAGGACGCTTTCACACTGTCAGAAGAACAACAGGATGATCCGATGCCGGAAATGGAAAATGACAGCCCGTCTGCAGAAGTGCAAACTCAGGAGCAAGCAGAATCTGCAGTTGTAGAGGTCAATGGCAATCAGATCAAGAAAAGTGAACTGGTACAAAAGATAGAAGAAGCGACAGGTCTTAAGATCAATCAGCCACTAGCAGGACCGTCAGTAAGATTGGTTGGGAATGGTGCAGAGGAACGGATTGCGACAAAAGGAGCTCCACATGGAGAGAATATGTCTTTAAAATCTGGACAATACAAAGTTCAGTTTTCTACCAATTTCGTCGATACCAAGTGGGAAGTCAAAGCGATTCTGGAAATAAAAGTTTTTTATCAGGTGAATTTTAATGTGACAGGTGCGCCAGAGGGCGGTGTTTTGGTCGATGGAGCAGAAAGTAGCACAGCAAAAGTTTACGAAAACCAGTCGCTTACCTTTCAGACAAAAGCAGTTTCAGGGTATGAAGTGACAGTGCAAAATGGTGAAGAGGTCATTACACCGGATGAGAGTGGAAATTATACGATCACGCCTTCTGCAAATCAGGAAGTTTCTGTTATTTATCAGGTAAAAGAAGCAGAAGGTTCCAAAGTTACTGTCGAAGCGACAGAAAATGGAAAGGTTACGATCAACGGGAAGGAAGCCAGTGAGGCGATTGTGCCGGTGGGAGGACAGATAGTGATCGAAGCCACTCCGGTCAATGGATATGCGGTGACAGCAATCGCGGTCAATGGAGAAGCTAAAACACCTGCATTTGAGGAACGCAAAGGAAAAGTTACGCTGACTGCAGAAGAAGGACAGAATTATACCGTTTCAGTTACATTCAAAAAAGCGCAGATTGCAGTCAAGGATGATCCGACCGTTTCCTTTTATAAAGGACAGAAAAAAGAGATCACTCTTCAGAAAATTTTTGATGCAGTTGTAGATGGTACAAATTCTGTTCCGGATACTTTGAGTCTGCAAGATGTGACGATCCAATATAAAGCCGGACTTACGGATCTGACCTGGAAAGAGATTGATTACATACCGGGTGCATTGGAAGTTACGTTTCATGAGTTTGGAGAAAAAGCAACAGAAGGAAAGCCGGCATCTGAGAAGGTGCGCATTCAATATGGCGGAAATGAACAGTATCCAGGTTCTAAGATCACAAAAGATATTACAGTGACATGGGAAGATAGCAGACCGGAAACTCTCATCGAGGTTCGGCAAGATGCTTCCATGATTTATTCTTCAGAAGATGCCGAGGTAAAAGAGCGGTTGTATCAGGCATTGCAGCCAGTGGTGAAAAATTCAGAAACAGGCGAGATCATTGAAACAACAGCAGAAGATTTTACCTATCAGTATGAGAAAATGACGGTAGGAACGAAGAGCGTGACACTTACCTATAAAGGAAATGATGCATACAAAGGTTCGACAGTTACAGCAAATGTACTGGTAGAAAAGGCAGATTCCTATGCCATTGTCAATTCTCAGAACATTACATATGGAGAAACATTTGAACCGGTATTTTCATCCAGTCCATTGGATGCGAATGTAATCGGAATTATCGCAGGCGCTGATTCCAGTATGGGAGGATATCTCAGTCTGGAAGCTTCCAGTATTACATTAAATGACCTTGCAGGAACAGAGATCCCGGTGATCGGAACAACATCTTTACAAAAATTTATCACAGATATGTATGGAGATGAGTTTAAGATCCGTCAGCTGACAGATGTGATCCAGAAAATTGCAAATTTGATTCCGGAAGGCGGAAATCTGGGTGAGATCCTAGATGGGATCAACCAGGCGATCACGATCATTGATCAAGTTGCACCGGGAATTCTGGACACCAAAGTAGTTCTGGGAAAAACTCCGGAAAAAGCTGGAATTTATACGGCAATTGGAATCACTGCAAATGCAAATTATAAGACATCTGTAAATGTAGGCATTCTGACAGTGTCACCAAAGACTACGAATCTGAAATTGAAATTTTGCCAGGAACTTCCGGAAAATGGAAAGATCAAGTATACCGAGGCGAAAGAGTTTCAGTTTGGCGCGCAGCTCTATGATGAAGAAAAACCGGTAGAGTCCAATCTTCAGATGCTGTATACAGGAGTAAAATGGAATGGACAGCCTGTAGTAAGCAGCGAACCGATCCTCGAGCCGGGAACTTATATAGAAAGTGCCTGTGTATTAAATGGAGATTACGCAGTAGCGCCGATCAGTCGAAAATATGTTGTAGAGAGAGAAGAAACAGTTTTAAAATTTGAACAAAGAAAGCTGACTGCAACATATGACGGAAAAGAGCATCCGTTGAAAGCTGTTATTTATGGAGAAGACGGTAAGCCGATCGAGGGAGTGGAGCCGACTGTTATCTACACAAATATCAAAACAGGGCTTGATGTGACAACTCAGGCGCCGGTAGATGCCGGAAACTATATGGCAACTGCATTTTTTGCAGGAAATGAGCAGTATAAACCAAGTAAGATCACTGCAGAAAATCTGTTTGGAACAGTAAAGATCAAACGGGTAGAATATGCAGAAGTCCAAATTTGTGATCTGACAACCACGTATGGAGATTTAACGGAACTTACTCCTGTATATGGAGAGACTTATGTGGTTACAGATGAAAGAATACCGGAAAAGGACAGAGACGGGATTTTAAAAGAACTGCATTGTACAGACAGTACACACCCGGCAGGGACTCACGAGATTGCGGGAACGCTGAGAGATGGATTAAATGGAAATTATAAACATATCGAAGTGTTACCGGGTACTCATACTGTAAAACCATATGAAGTGACGATCTGGCCTTCGGCAGTGAGTAAGTACGAAGGAGAAGAAGATCCAGAGTTAACGTGGAATTGTGAAGATTCACTTCCGAACGGAGAAACGCTGGCAAGTTTGGGAGATATTATTTTAACGAGAGAACCGGGAGAAGAAGCGGGAACTTATGATATTTCTCTTTCTGATGAATCTAAAATCAATGCCAATTATCAAGTAACGTTGATAAATGGAGAAGATAAGTTTGAGATTAAACCAGGTCATAAGACGATTATTCTTAATTTTGTGGACGAATCCGGCAATCCGGTATTGTCTACAGATATTAAGGTAGAAAGTGACGCAACCTATTTCCATACAAGCCTGATCCAGGATAAGATTCCATCCGGTTGGGAGTTGAAAGAAGCAGGAAATGTTGAAATCGTAGATAACACAGCGACCGTAGTGCTCCGTGAAAAAGCGCATACCAAAGATGTCACTGTAAATTATGTGACAGAAGATGGAGAGAACGTTGGAACAGAAAGTGTCACAGTAGAAAAAGACTATGATTACATCGAAACAAGCTGGCTGAAAGAAGTACCGGAATACTATGAGATCGTAGAGCCGGGAAAAGTCACAATCGGAGAAGACAATACAGCAGAAGTTGTTGTGCGTAAGACGATGAAAAACGTGATCGTCAACTTCGTGGACGAATCCGGCAATCCGGTATTGTCTACAGATATTAAGGTAGAAAGTGACGCAACCTATTTCCATACAAGCCTGATCCAGGATAAGATTCCATCCGGCTGGGAACTGAAAGACGTAGGAGACGTGGCAATCGTAGGTAATACAGCAACTGTAGTGCTCCGTGAAAAAGCACATACCAAAGATGTCACTGTAAATTATGTGACAGAAGATGGAAAGAACGTTGGAACAGAAAGTGTCACAGTAGAAAAAGACTATGATTACATCGAAACAAGCTGGCTGAAAGAAGTACCGGAATACTATGAGATCGTAGAGCCGGGAAAAGTCACAATTGGAGAAGATAATACAGCAGAAGTTGTTGTACGCAAGACGATGAAAAACGTGATCGTCAATTTCGTAGACGAATCCGGCAATCCGGTATTGTCTGCAGATCTCAAAGTGGAAAGTGACGCAACCTATTTCCATACCAGCCTGATTCAGGACAAAGTTCCATCCGGCTGGGAACTGACAGAGGTAGGAGATGTTGCAATCGCAGAGGATAACACAGCGACTGTAGTGCTCCGTGAAAAAGCGCATACCAAAGATGTCACTGTAAATTATGTGACAGAAGATGGAAAGAACGTTGGAACAGAAAGTGTCACAGTAGAAAAAGACTATGATTACATCGAAACAAGCTGGCTGAAAGAAGTACCGGAATACT
>SKEW01001236.1_pt1 | contig 16330 bp, 20 predicted proteins | sample 4841441 | NCBI WGS metagenome assembly SKEW01 (sample SAMN11008799, study PRJNA524170) | human gut metagenome | isolation source: fecal sample from pouch patient p41 | place: Israel: Tel-Aviv | reverse complement strand
AGCATTAACTCTTTTTATATTAAATTTTAAATTAATTATTAGTAAGTTTTTAATGAATTTTTCAATGATTTATTCGCATGAATAATCATTTTAAAGTAGTTATTATTTTTTATAGGAGGTGAAGTTAATATATGGATATAAGGAAGGAACATTTTAATGGAGTATATTCGACCATCTTTGAGCATATGGGAGAAAGGGTTACAAGAGAAATACATAGTGTGTTTAGGGGTCAGCAATTTAATTTTCCTAAAAAGTTATATTCAATGGAATATGTAATTAGATATTTAAAAGAAAATTATAATGGAAAGAATGTAAGGCAATTAGCTAAAGAACTTGACTATTCTGAGAGATGGGTTCAAGCAATAATAAATAAAAATAAAATAGTATCAAGAGGGGATGAAAATTAATGAATGTTTTTGATGTAGGAGGGATTGTATCAACTATAGCTTTAGTATTTACATTACTTATAGGTACAGGAATATTTATAGGAATAAATACAATATTTGAATGCTGGTATTTTGGTTGGGGAGCTTTAATTGGAGAATGGCTTGGATGTGTTATAGTAGCAGCATTTATTGTTAACTTTTTAAGTGGAATAGTTGGGGGATTATTTTCTGTATTATGGTTTCTAATAAAATTAGTTGTAGTTATTGGGGGATTAGGAAGTATAGCAATATTTATTTATTCAAAGGTTAAAGGTAAAAATAATACATTAGGAGGAGAGGAGAAGGTTAATAATGAAGAGTAAAAAAATATTAATAGGTATAGTGGTAGTTGTTGTATTATTTATAATTGGATTAATAGGTAAAAATAATAATGAAGCAAAAATGGTTATAGAGAATGTAGAGATAGCCATTAATGAAGGTAACTATGAAAAAGCTAGAGAGTTATTGTATACAGTAGTTGATGGTAATAATAAAAAAATAGATAAGTTATGGAATATAGTTAATAGTTATCAAAATGCTCAAACAGCAAATTTAGAAGCAGGATTAAAGTATCTTGATGAAATTGATAATAGTTATAAAAAATATAATAAGTTAAAAGAAGATGTAGATAATTTAAGAGAAGAATTATTATCTACAAAGAAAGTTAGGGAAGAATTTAAATTAAAAATTGATGAAGTAAAAGGTTTAATAGATAAAGGTAATTACAAAGAAGCTATGGAGTTAAGTGAAGAAACATCAGAATGGCAACATATAGAGCAAAAAGATAAAAACACTATGTACGACTTACATGTACAAGCGATGGAATTATATAGTGAACAAGTGAAAGAAGAGAGAAAAGAAGAACAGAAGAAGCAAGATGAAGAAGAGAAAATAAAAAATGAGCAAGAAGAACAAAGCAAGAAGGAAAATCAAGAGAATAACTTTTCAAAAGAAGTAGCACAAAAAATAATAGACAAATTAAATAATGATAATGGAAACAGTCGTAATTTTTATGAAATAACATCAGATTTAAAAACTGATGATAATGGTAAAAAGTATTTTGATGTTGTAGCAAAGGATAAAGACTGGATAAAGTTCGATGACCACACTATATTAGCTAATTATAAATTGTATTCTAATGAAGAGTTAGTTGAAATCCAGTAAAAAAAGATAAAGTCTTAGCCTATTTATGTAGGAAAAGACTTTATTTTTTTATTCTTTAGGAAATTATATTTTCTAAAGAATTGTAGATAACTTTAAAAAGTGTTAGAAACACATAGTCTGCGAAGTAGATTTTGTTCCAATGCTAATATAGTGGATGGTATTTTTTTTACTATAAGGAAGAAAGATATCGTTATTATCGTTATATGTATAATACGATAATAACGATATTTTATGTATAAGTAGAAAGAGGTAAAAATAAATAAAAAAATATTTATGCAATAATTACAAAATTTTATGTATAAACATTCAAATGGAAATGAAATACATAAGAGCAAAAATGGCTATAAACCTAGTGAAATCAATGGTTTTAGGGGGGGAGTGTTAAGAGCAAGGAAATCCAGGTACAAAAATTTGCTTAGGTTTTGATGCCAGGAAGTCTTGGGTTTGAGGGTGATGAGTGCAACTGAAAAATGGTGAATTAAAATACGTATAACCCTTGATATATCAAGTGCTGAGGGTATTTACATATAAAAAAATATTGGTATAATACAAAATATAAAGTAAATAAAACAAAGCTAGCTATGAATAAATATAAATAATAATTCAAATTATTTATAGGAGAAGATAGCAAATTGATTTATACTATACAATTTAGTAAACGATTACAAAAGCTAGGAGGAAAAGATATGATTAATAGAAATTCAGAATTAAGAGAAGAAGTAATGAAAGGGTTAAAAGTTTTAGAAAAGATGGAAATTCCATTAGAGATTAGAATGCTTAAAACCAAAAAGGGAACTAGAAGTAGATACTATACTAATAAGAACAAGCTTTTAAGTGATATTCAAGAACATGATGGTGTAGATAATATTTTTTTCACACTTAATGTTTTTTCAGATGATTTAATGGCAAGAGCAAAGGATAAGTTGCTAAATTATGCACAACATACTACATCAGATTCAGATATCATAAGAAGAAAGTTATTACTTATTGATATTGCCCCATGCAGAGCATCAGGAATTTCATCAACTGATGAAGAACTTGAATATGCTAATAAAGTTGCTGGGGAAGTTAAGTTGTTTTTAAATGATAATGAATTTCCACATACTAACGAAATAAATGAAGCCATAAAGGTTTTTTGGAAAATGTAATAATATTAAACATGTAAACAACATAAGAAGTTCATTACCTTAATTGATTAATAAGTAAGGAGGGAAGAAATGTTTTCAAAAGAACAATTAAAAGAAATTGAAAACATGGGGATAGAGATATCTCCTAAATCAGAAAAAGTAAAAGGCTTTAGTCCAAATAAGTTTGCTTCATACATAGCAGATAACTTAAAGATAATCAACAATAAAGATTATTTTTATGTATATAAAGATGGAGTGTGGAAGAAGCTGGATGATATGTACTTATTCCAAAAGTTAAGAAATAAGTTACATACATACTTTGATGATATCTGGTCTTTGAAAATTGAAAATGAATATATACAAGCTCTTAAGAGAATAGTTTATTACGGTGGAGACTTAAATGCTAATAAGAGATATATAAATCTTTTAAATGGAATGTTTGATTTAGAGACATTCACATTAGTTGAACATAGGCCTGAATTCTATAGTAGTATTCAATTACCGATAACTCTAAAAAGAGATATAGATTGCCCTAATTTTAAGAAGTTTTTAGGTCAATGCTTTTTAGGTGATGAGGAAGCAATAAATCTAGCACAGGAATGGGCTGGATATTTACTTACAGCAGAAACAAGAGCACAAAAAGCACTAATACTATATGGACTGGGCAAAAATGGAAAAGGGGTCTTCATTGACATCATTAGCGAGTTAATAGGTGAAGATAATATATCTAGTATAGCAATGAATGAGTTACATAGACCATTTTCAAGAGTATGTATATATGGGAAGCTAGCTAACATCAGCAATGAAAACGAATTCAATGGTAGGAGTTTTAATACCCAATACCTAAAGGCTATCGTAGGTGAAGATAATATAAATGCTGAACAAAAGCATCAACCTGTATTTAACTTTAAACCTACAGTTAAATTAGTGTTCACAACTAATAATCTACCTCACACAAATGATGGGGGATATGCACTTATGAGAAGGTTATGTATGCTTCATTTTACTAATACAGTAAAGGAAGAAGATAGAGATATGCATTTAAAGGATAAGCTTAGGAGTGAATTAGATGCTATATTCCTATGGGCATTAGAAGGCTTGAAAAGACTTAAAGAAAATAACTATAAATTCTCAGAGTGTAAAAGTTCTAATCAACTACTTAAACAGTATGAGAAGGAATTAAATCCAATGATATTATTCTTTGAGCAATGTGTTATTAAATGTGAAAGTACTCATAAGGAGAATAATAAAATTATTTATAACACCTACAGGGAATGGGCTAGAGCAAATGGAATGGAAGGACAAGCTAAAATAAGTGTCCAAAAGTTCTGGAAGAAGTTTGAGGAGTACGCTAAATCATTAGGCTATGACTGTAGAAGTGGAAAGTCAAATGCTTTTAGATACCATACAGGCGTAAGAATAATTGGAGAGTTTAGAATTTCTTTAGCTGACTCTAGGATAGCAGGACAGTTAGGTGGCTAAGTTAGGATTAAGTTGGAATGGATTTAAGTAAGATAAATCAATAAATAGGGTGTAAGGGCTAAGTAAATTTAGAAAATCTCAAAAAAAGAGATTTTCTAAATAAAAGAAATTAGATAGAGAAAGGAGGTGATAAATATGCGTCCATACGTCCAACTAAGATAAATCAATGGAAAAGAGACATAAAATGAATCCTAGAAAGATACATAATAAAGTCCAATAAGACAGGTAAGGTAATGAAGAAGAAAAGATAATGTAAAGAAAAGGAGATAAAAACAATGGCAGTAGTAAAAAGAAGACAAGCACCATCAGTAATGGGAAAAGCAATGACAAGAGAAAATCAGGAGAATGATGTGGATGGGAAAGAGAGAACAGAAAAGGCGGTAAAAAAGGAAGAGATATGGAAGCCAAGAGAACCGAAAGTAGAATTAGAATACAATGGATTAGAGGAATTCCAAGCATCAGAAGCAAAGCAAAGTTCTTGGAGAACAACTGATTCTGGAATACTATCAATAGTAAAATCTGAAACAGTAAATAGGCTAATGTTTGCAAAGGAGATGATGGATAAGCTAAGTAATCCTAAAAGAGTAGTAATTTCATTCGCAGATGAAAAAATTGCTATAGGAGAACAATTACCTAACAATGAGAATTATTTAAAGGTTAATTACTCAAAAACAAAAGGAGTTATCTATTCAGCAGGAGTAGTTAAAGAGATAGTAGATAAATATGACTTAGATTTTAGTACGAGAACTTCAATTACATTTTCAGAAGTTAAGTACGTTAGATATGAAAATCATGTAGTAGCAATAGTAACTATAGTTTAAATGAGAGGTATAAGTATGAATGAATTAACAACAGAAGACATAATTGATGCAATAACAGAAACGATAAGATTGTACATACTAGCTTCAAAGCTAGAGGAGTTAGAAGAAGACTAAATAATCTACTAAGCATTGATCCGAATAAGTTCAATGCTTAGTGAAACTAAAATAATTTTAGGGGGAATACATAGTGAGCATTAATAGTCAGTTAGAGAGATTAGCATTAGAATATTCAGCAAGTATAAGAGAAGAAGATGTAACACTAAAAGAGCAAGAAGAGATAATGAATAGTGAATGGTTTATAAGTTGGATGAAAGAATATCATCAATAAATAAAGTTGAAAATCAATAAGATTAGAGGGAGAGATAAACATGGCAACTATAAAGAGAGATGGAAGAATTACAGAAATAGAAGTAGGATGTAAGAAATGCAGAATAGTAGGCTATCAATCAAATGGTAGAAAGGCTATAAAAAGAAATGTATTTAAACAAGGATACATAACATTTGAGCTTGAGGATGGAACAGAAGTAAAACAATATATGCTTATAGCACCATGGAATACATATTTATTTTATAAATTAATTAAGGCTATTAAAGCAGAAGGCTTTAATATATTCAATGAATGTGATGCATTTGATGAAAATGAAATAATAGGTAAGGAAGTAGTAATAGAATTAGAAAATGAAGTTAAGGATTCTGGTGAATACATAAACGTTACTAATATCTATAATGTTGAGGAAGGAGAGATTATCATAGCTTATGATAATAAGTTAAAGGAAAAGAAGTATTCAGAAATGGAGAAAAATAAAGAAATGAGCATGGAGTATATAAGAAGTAAAGCAAATGAAGTTATTCCACAGCAGGAAATTACAAGTGAAGAGGACTTAATGAACTTTTAGAGGTTATATAGGTACTTTAGTTAAAAACTAGGGTACCTATATTTAGATAATTATAACTTGAGGAGAGATAAAAATGATAAATATAAATAAAATAATGAAAGAAAATGTATCAATTAATATGAGTTTAGATGTAGAAAATAGAGGATTGTGGGAAAAGGGAAATCAATTGGGATGTGATACTATAACTTTAACTATTCCAGTTAATGAAATATCTAATGATATAGATATTGATAAGCTAGAAAATTACTTACATTTTCAAGTAAGTAATTTTACTATAAATAGCAACGAAGTAAAATTTAATATATTTACTGGAGAAACAATATTCTTTAGTTCTTTAGTATCTATATATGAATATATAGAACACTATGTAAGTTTCTTATGTGAAAAGCTAGATAGATTTATTAGTGAAAGTTTTAAGCTAGAGTTTGATTTCTATATGTCTTTTATGGAAGATTAAAATAAAAGTAATACATTCAATTAATATTAAGAGACTAACTTTAAAGTTTACTCTTAATATTAATTGGAGAAATACATAATAATAGGTAGTAATATTTAGTTTTAGAAAATATCTAAATTAATAGATAGATATATATTATAAATTTGATAATTTAATAGTGATGGAGAGTTGTAAGATGATTAATAATTATGTAACAATGGATAATTCAATACAGGAATTAATAAAAAGAATCAATAGAGTTCCAAGAATAGCTATTTACTGTCGTGTAAGTACGACAGAACAGGCAGAAACTGGGTACAGTATAGATGAGCAAGAAAGATTGCTCATTGATTGGTGTAACAAGAATGGATTAGAAGTCTTTAATTGTTACTCGGATAGAGGAATAAGTGGTAAAAATATTAAGAACAGACCAGCTTTAAAAGCATTATTGAAAGATGTAGAAGATAGAAAAGTAGATATGGTAGTGAGTTGGAAGCTAAACCGTATCAGTCGTAAGCTTGCAGATGTACTTAAAATAATGGATTTACTAGAGAAAAATAATGTTACATTTAAGTCTTATTCAGAGCCATTTGAAACTACTACACATGTAGGAAGAATGCAAATGCAGATGATGGCAATGATTGGGGAGTTTGAGCGTGGGACAATCTCTCAGAATGTAAAGGTTTCTATGTGTGCTAAGGCTAGAGCAGGCGAATGGTGTGGTAACCGTGTGCTAGGCTATGATTTAGTACCAATGGAAGGTACAGAAAACAATAAAAGAAGAAAATCAAGACTAGAAATAAATAAGGAAGAAGCTGAAATAGTAAGGATAATATTTAATGAGTATGCTAGTGGTAAAGGGTATAAAGCAATTACTAATAAATTAAATAAACTAGGATGTAAGACTAAGAAAGGTAACAATTTTTCACAAGGTTCAATTAGAGATATCTTAATGAATCCAGTATACATAGGAAAGGTTAGGTACAATGTTAGACAGAATTGGAGTGAAAAACGTAGAAGAAACATCAATCCAGAGCCAATAGTGGCAGATGGAATTCATAAAGCTATAATTGATAATGATACATGGGATAAAGTTCAAGTGATGTTACAATCTAAATCTGGTAAACCTTCAAGAGTCTATGATGGATTTTACCCATTAACGGGAATATTAAAATGTCCTAAGTGTGGAGCTGGTATGGTTATTTCAAGAACTACTAATGTACTAGCTGATGGAACTAAGAAAAGAATAGCTTATTATTGTTGTGGAGCATGGAAAAATCAAGGTACAGGTATATGCAATTCAAATACCATAAGAGTAGAGAAAGCTAATGAGTATGTGTTTAATAAACTTTCAAGTGTTTTATCTAATGATGAAATGATTAAATCAATAGTAAGAAACATAAATAAGGAAAGAATAAAGAGAGTAGATCCAAGTAAGAGTGAGTTAGAAAGAATAGATAAGGAACTAGAAAACATAGATAAGAAAAAGAGAAAGATTTTTGAAGCATACGAAGATGACATAATAACAAGAGAAGAATTTCTAACTAGAAAAGATGAGCTAAATCAAAGAGCTAAAATATTACAAGAGTCAAAAGAACCTCTATTAGTTACATTAGCTGATGATGTAAGTGAAGAAATATCTTATGAGTTTATTAAAAGTATACTAGACAATTTCAGTAAGTTGTTAAATAATAAAGAGTCAAGAGAGCAGAAGAAGAAGTTATTACATATGATAATTTCTAAGATAACAATAAATGAATTAAGAGAGGTTGATTCAATAAACTTAACTATAAATGATAAGTTAGTAGATTATATAAGTAAAGAAGAAGGAGTATCTATAAAGGATGCTCCTTCTTCTTTTATGTTAAGAAATGTTGGGATGAGTGTATTGAATTTAGATATTATAGTATAGATTTAAAAAAATGTAAGTTAATGTGTAAATATAGATAATATATAAAAATATGGTATAATTTTGATGTTAAATATTAAAGGGGAGAGATTCAATTGAAGTTAAGAGAATTAATAATTAAAAATTATGGTTGTATTGGAGAAAATGAATTAAGAGTGGTAATAGATGATATAATTGTACTAATTGGACCTAATAATGTTGGAAAGACCACAGTATTAAATGCTTATGAATCTTTTGCTGGATCAGGAGTAGCTTTAGATAAAAATAAATTCCATAAAAATAGCACGGATTCTCCAATAGAGATATCAGGAATTTTTTCAGATATAACAGATGAGGATAAAATACAAATAGGAGAAAAATGGATATTTAATCATCCTGATTATAATGAATGTATAAAATATAAATATGTATGGGAAAAAGAGAATACTAAGGGCGTTAAGTATTCTTGGAATAATGAAGAGGAACAATGGAAAAAAGGAGGTATGGGAGGATGGGATACGAAGATAGCTAGTTGTATACCTGTACCGATAAAGATAAATCCATTAGATAGTCCAGAAGAGCTACAAAAACAAATAATAGAAATATTATCCGAAGCAATAAAAGAGAAATCAAGATGTGATGATGGAAGAATTAAAGATTTGATAGATAATCTTAATAAAATTGCTGAAGAAGTAAAAAAAGAAATTGAAGATACATTAGATATAACAACAGATAAACTTGAAGAAAATATGAAAAATATATTTCCAGATTGTAAAATATTAATAAAGCCTCAAGCAGGTAAGTTTGAGCCTGAAAAAATAATTGCATCAGGAAGCCATATAAGGATAAAGGATTTAGAGGGAAATGACTATCCACTATCTAGTCAAGGTGCTGGATTACAAAGGACATTTTTATGGTCTGCAATAGAGGCTTTATCAGAGGCGGGAAATTATAAAAAAGGTAAAACTAAAATAAATAATGATAAACCTAGGATGTTGTTAATTGAGGAACCAGAATCATTTTTACATCCACCAGCAATTAGAGCAGCTAGAGAGGCTCTATATAAAATAGCAGAAATGCAAAATTGGCAAGTGATGATTACAACACATTCACCAATATTTATAGATGTTTCAAAACCACATACTACAATTATAAGAGTAGACAAGGATATTGATTCTAAAACAAGAATTTTTTCTACTGAAAAAGCAAATTTTGATGAAGATGAAAGACAAAGGTTGCAAATGATTAGAATGTGTAATCCTAGTATTAATGAATTTTTCTTCGCAAATAATATTATATTAGTTGAAGGTGACACAGAGCAGACAGTATTAAATTATATAAAGAGTATAAACTCTAAGTATACAGGAATACAAATAGTAAATTGTCGTGGTAAGGCTAATATTCCAATGTTCATGAAGATATTAAATCACTTTGGCTTAAGTTACACTGCAATTCATGATATTGATGCTCCATATTCTATGAGAAAAGAGAAAAAAGTGAAAAATGCTATGTGGACAATAAATGAAAAGATTTTTAATGAATCGAGAATTAAAAATGGAATGGATAATATGATAATTGCTAATATGCCTGATTTTGAATTTCAATATTTTAAATATCTTCAAAGAGGTGATAAACCATATAATGCTATATGTGAATTAAGAAAAGTTGAGTTTATTAATTCAGATAGGTATGAGGAGTTAGTAAATATACTTGAAAGTATTATTTCTAGAAAGCATAGTAGAAGCATTAAGAGTATTGATGATTATTATAGATTACTATCTAAATATGTTAAAGAAGAGATACCAGAACCAAAGGAAATTTGGCAATTAGACGAATATAAACAAGCATTTAAAGAAGTTAGTGTAACAGAGGAAATTACTGTAGATAATATAAAGAAATAAGTATTAGTAGAAGTTCGCTTTATCATTTTATACTAAGAGATATTATACTGGGAATATTTAACTTAGAATATATGTTAGATTTATAGTGTTATAAGAAAATTAAAAAGTTATATTAAGGGGAGAATTTTAATGAAATTAAATGGGATTAAGGAGTTTCATAACTCTATGAAAATTAATGGAGTTAAAAAAAGTAAATTTATATTTACTTATAATAATGTAGTTTTTGATATATTTTTCTTTACTGATGAAGTTCCATATAAATTATGTATAGGGGGTAGAGCTAATAATTTTTATTTTGAACTAAATGTAAAGAAAGGCTATATAATTGATATAAATATTGGAGATAAATATTTAAGATTATTAGAAATATTAGGATTAAAATATAATCCAGATAGTCCATTTAAGACAATATATTTCTTCAATGAATTAAATAAGAATATACCCAAGAAGATAGATACTAATAACAAATGGAAACCTAGCGATTATGCAATATATAAAAGAAATGTGGAAGAAGCAGAAAAAATATATTTTTGTGGTTGGTTTGATAATGATAAGGTTGGGAAAAAAGTAAGAGAGAAAAACTTAGAAAAGACTAAGGAGATACTGGGAACAGATGCGTATTTAATGTGTAAGAAAAATAATATTAGTAGTAAATGGACAGAGGATGAAGAGGGAGCTACTGAATATTTTTTGCCAGATAAGATAGTCAGGGACTAGAAGGGAGATATTATGAATAATAGAGAAAATTTAAAAAAAGAGATTATAGAATTTATACAATCAGATGATGAAAAAATAATGCTTATAACTGGAACACATCAATTTGAAAAGCATATGGAAGTGTTGAGAACATTAAATCAAAATGTACAAGATGGTGTTAAAGTTTTATTTAGGATTAATGGAAAAGATAATATTGATAGTATTTTTCAACATAGTCTTAAATCAGCAAAATTGAACACAAGAATTAAAGTAGGAAACTTGAGAATGTATATAGACACAATAAATAAAAAGTCATGGAGAAATGAAAGATATAATGTATCTATATTGTATCCAGTAGATTCAATATGTAGAAAGAAAGATGAACAACGTAAAGAAATATTGGATGACCTAATAAGAAATACAGTTCATAAAGTATTTATAGTTTCGTGGACTGATTCGTATGATTATAGCTGGTTAGATGAATTTGGAATAGATAGAACAGTTGTATTTGATGCAGAGGAAGAAGACTCAGCTTATCATGGTAGAGTAATAGAGAATATAAATAGATTTAAATAAAATATGTACAGTTAAGGAGTGTGAATAAAATGGTAGTTACAAATATTATGCCATGTATAAAGGTTACAAAAGAGAATAATATGAGTGGTATGGATATGTACATTGATTTAGGTTCTAAGATAAGAGTTACAGATGATGAGGGTAATATAGTAGAAGGTAGAGTATTGTTTTTAGAGTTAGCTAAGTACGAGGAAGAGGATGATATGCTATATCTATCATTAGATAATGAAAAGCAAGTTAGTATAGGTATAAGTTATATAGTAGATATAGAAGAGATGTAATTATAAGTAAAAACCTCACTTAATACTGATACGGAGAACCGTATCATAAATAAATGAGGTTTTGGATAGAATTGGATATATAAATGGACGATAGGTGTGCTTTAATTTTTGCAATGAAACTTACAAAAATCTAAAGTTTGAATTTTTGTTGGGTATTTTAATTTTATTTATAGATTCTTCATTTTTCACTACTTGAGAAAATTAGAATTTGTTTTTCAGAATCTATAGCATTGAAAAAATTTTTATAATTATATATAATATAATTATACTAAAATATAAGCATAAAAAATATAAATGTAAAGGTGTTGTAAATATGCGCAAAGAGGTAATTTTTAATTAAATTAACTGAATAAGGATTATTTTTAAAAGTATATGAAAAATCTTGAATAACTCAAGGTTTATTTGTGGTAGAATCAATTATTGATAATATTGATATTACCATGTTTATTTGTGTACTCTAAAAATAATCAGTATTATAATGAGCATGTTACATCTTTATTTGCAGGATAGGAAAACCGTGTTCTAAACACGGTATTTTTATGTCTATTTTTGCTATATATAGATATGGTATAAGATTTTAATTTGAATAGCTTAATCATAAGTTATATAATTAAAGTTCTATATTTTATGTTTATATTTAGGTTATATGATTATGAGGCTGTAAGTGAATTATGTTCATTTACAGCTTTTTTTTGTTTAAGGAGATTATTTTGATGATTTATATATTTAAATATGAAGATTATGAAAAACAAACAAATTTTTTAAGAAATACTAGGATGGTGATGATTAATGGTTAATAAACTTTCAGCATATAAAACTTATTTATTATTTTCAGCTATTGCAGCAATGTGTTTTTCGTTAGTAGCTACAGTTATGGTAGTGTATCACATTGAAATAGTTCATTTAAATCCACTTCAACTTATACTTGTTGGAACTACTTTGGAATTAGCATGCTTTATATTTGAAATTCCTACAGGTATAGTTGCAGATGTGTATAGTCGTAAACTATCTATTGTTATTGGGGGAGTTTTAACAGGAGTGGGATTTATTTTAGAAGGTTCTATTTCTAGTTTTATTTTCGTACTTGTAGCACAGATTGTATGGGGATTAGGGTCTACTTTTATCAGTGGCTCGCTTGAAGCTTGGATTGCAGAAGAAGAGAAGAATAAAGATTTAGATGAAATTTATATAAAGGGAGCACAAGCAGGGCAGATAGGAGCATTTATTGGAATAGTACTAAGCACTGTAATAGCTAATTTCTCTGTAAGGCTTCCTATTATAGTTAGTGGAGTTTTATTTATAATTCTTGCATTATTTTTATGGTTATATATGCCAGAAAATAATTTTAAACCATCTGCTCCTGGGGATTTAAATACATTCAAAAAGATGGTATATACATTTAAATCTGGTCTTAAATTTGTAAAAAGTAAATCTATAATTATGATTTTACTTGCAGTAACTTTATTTTATGGATTATCAAGTGAAGGTTATGATAGACTTTCTAATGCGCATTTTTTACAAGATACTACACTTCCTAAACTTGGAAACCTTAGTTCAGTGACTTGGTTTGGAATTTTTGGAATTTTAGGAATGATATTGAGCTTCATAGTAATGCATTTTATGGCAAAGAATCTTAAGAATGAGGATAATAGGAAAAATGGAAAACTATTATTATGCATAAATATACTTTATATATCGTCTATGTTGATATTTGCTCTTACAAGAAACTTTAGTTTAATGTTAATAGCTTATTTGGCAACAAATACCTTTAGAATTATAAATGAACCTATATTCAGTGCGTGGTTAAATGGGCATATAGATGATAATTCTAGAGCTACTGTGCTTTCTATAAATGGACAAATGAATTCCTTAGGTCAAATTTTAGGTGGACCGATTATAGGAATCATAGCTACAAATATTTCAGTAAGTATTGGTATAGTATGTACTTCATTATTAGTAGCACCAGTATTAGTGTTATATATTATTTCTATGATAATGGATAAAAAAATATCATAAATATAAGGGATTAAAAATGAAGATAATTTGATTGAACAATACAAGAAGGTTCGTAAATTTTTTGTAGAAATCTTCAAAAACACTTTTAAATTACAATATTAGAATTAGGTTAATTACTGTATTAAAAGATAAATTAAATATATATTATTAACTTAGAAAAACAAACTTTTACTTGTATTTATGTATACAAGTAAAAGTTTTTTACTTTCTTAGAAGGGAGAAATTTATAATGAAAAAGGTTTATTTAAAAAATCAATTAAAAGGATATCCTATAGAAGTAATCAGTAATGTTTTAGACGTCATTAATGTATTAGGTGAAAATTATGGAGCTAATAGAGATATAGAGAAAGATTTAGGAGGATATATAGTTATAGCAGAAAATATCGTTGTTATCGAAATGTTAAAGAAAGATAAGTTACAAGGTTTAATACCAGAATATACTGATATTATTGAATGTAAGGAAGGAGTTAATTGGACTTCTTCACTATTTTTGCTTTCGAGTGATTATGCAATTGTAGTAGTAACTACAGAAGAACTTTCTAAGTTCCTACTAGAATAAGATGAGGAGAGTAAATAACATGACTAAGAAGAGTGAAGAAAAGATAATCAAGGAAACTAAATATTGCAAGATAAAAAGCCAAGGGAAAGTTGGAGAAGGAGAGTACACATACTCAATAGAGAAAATCTACATCAAAGAACTAAAGCGAGATGAAGTAAGGTTCTGTGTCTACAAAGCTACTAGAAGAGGTGATGAAACATATATTCCAAGAAGTCTTGATGTAACAGAACTAGAACTAATAGAGCTAATAAAAGAGTCAATAAGCAGAAAAGTATTTTCAGAAGGATTCATTGAAATGTTAAAACAAGAAATAAGTAAAATCTAAAAGTCTTAATTGCTATAAGGATAGTGATTAAGACTTTTTCTATTGTAGGGAGGTAAAAGGGCGTGAAGAGAATTCTATGTGTAGGTGTAATAAGAAAAGGAAAGATGACTATAAAAACTTGTAATGAAAAGGAGATAAAGAGATATGTTCAAGAAAGATAATAGATATGTAACTAGAGGTGTAAATGAGGAGGTAGATATAAGATTACAACTTATAATGTGGAGCATGATTGATAAATTGAATGATGAAGGAAATGTTGAACTGGATTACTTACAGGTTTTCAAGCTAAGAAAAGAAGGAAATAAGATTGTAATAAATCAAAGTCAAGAAGTTCCTGAATACTCATGCACATATGAAATAGAGATAGAAGATGTTCAGATAGATGATAAGATTAAGGTGTATGTAATAGATAGTGGAGAATATTCTATAATGTTATTTACTGGGGAATATTAATAAATATGGAAGGTAAAGACGTATGAATAAGTTGAGCAAAGAAAAATATTTTAATTATGATAGTAAAGAACTTCTTGGAGTAATGAGGTTCGACTTCTATGATGGAAGGCTGTCTAACCAATGGAATCCTAGCGAGTTAATAATTGAATTGAATAATAGAAGAGAAATAGATTTAAGAAAGTTACAACAAGAACTTAATTATATTCAATTCGAGTTGATAGATAATTTTAATAATATAGTTAGCCTATGTAATGGTACAGGATATGATAATGAAACTCTATTATATGTTGATTTAGAGTTAAGTAAATATGTAATCAAGCTTATACCAGTAAGGGATAGTTACTCATATATTTACACTTACTTAAAGGAGGTGAAATAGTTGAATCTTTTACTTGTATTGAAGATAATAAGTGTAGTCTTGGATATGATATCATCAGGTTTATCAGAAGCACAAGCAGTATCTAAAGCATCAGCTATGTTCGGAGTGTCTAAGGATTTCATAAGAAAATTTCTATAAATAAATTTTTATTAAGTATTCATTAGATTTTAAATAAATATCTAGTGAATGTTTTACAATTAAAAAATCTAAGAAGTTGTCTAATAATTAAGAAGTGCAAGAATTAATATATAATATCATCACAATTAAGAATTAATAAATTCACTGTGATGATATTATAACAATAAGCTAATTTTTTTTTTATAACAATAATAAACTACTGAAAAATATCGTTGTAATAGTAGTATCGATATAACGATAGTGACGATATTTTCAGTAAGAATAAGATTGAGGATAAAGAATAGAAGAAGTCTAAGTAAATATGTAATTTATCTTGAAAATAGGATAAAGAGAAAAATTGTAACTACAATCAATCTAAGTACATCTAAAAAGCAACGATAACACATCAGAAAACAGAGATTTTAGAAAATGTGAATAAATGTAGCCATAGCAATGAAAAACTGCGAAGAGAGGGTAAATTGAATGTTTTCTAAATAAGATGGTAAGTAATAAAGAAAAATCAGTAAATAATAGCTTCATAACATTACAACCTAGGATAACAAGGCATGAAAGACCATGTGAGGTTGAAGGTACAGGAAATCCTAGGCTCAATAATTCCACTTGAAATCAAGGATAAGTCATAACAAATAATATGTGATAGGAAAAACTAAATTCACTCAAAAATAAAAAGAATTGAAATGATAAAACATAAAAATAATGAAACTTGGGACTAGGGAATAGGAACTAAGGACTTGGGACTTGGAAAGAGTAACGGGGGGATAGGGGGG
>SKEW01001225.1_pt1 | contig 16394 bp, 21 predicted proteins | sample 4841441 | NCBI WGS metagenome assembly SKEW01 (sample SAMN11008799, study PRJNA524170) | human gut metagenome | isolation source: fecal sample from pouch patient p41 | place: Israel: Tel-Aviv | reverse complement strand
TTGATATGCTCCCTTTATAGTAGACAGTTAAAATAATAAAACTGTCATTACTATAGAGGGAGCAATTTTTATGGGAAGAAAAGCTAAGATATCATATGAAATTAAATTTAAATTTATAGAAGAGTATTTAAATGGAAATATATCTCAAATAGCTATAGCCAGAGAATTAGGATTACATCCAAGTAGTATTCAGGGATGGATACGTAAATATAAAGCCTTCGGCCCGGAAGGATTAAAAACCATTAAGAAAAACACTCATTATAGTTCTGAGCTCAAGCTTAGTGCAGTTAAAGATTATATTAATGGAAAAGGTTCATTAGCAGATATATCTTTAAAATATAATCTTTCCTGTACAGGTATTCTCACACAATGGATAAATAAGTATAATAAATGTCATAAAACATGTAAATCTCATAATAACAAAGGAGATCATATTATGACTAACGGAAGAAAAACTACATATGAAGAAAGAATAGAAATAGTTGCATTTTGTATTGCTAACGCTAACGACTATAATTTAACTGCAAATAAATATAAGGTTTCTTATCAGCAAATTTATACTTGGATTAATAAATATAATCGAAGTGGATATGAAGCGCTAGTCGACAGACGCGGTAAACGTAAAAAAATTGAAGACTTAAGCGAATCTGAGAAAATTGCTGCACAATTAAAGCTTTTAGAAGCTGAAAATAGACGTTTAAAAATGGAGAATGATTTCTTAAAAAAGTTAGACGAAATCGAAAGGAGGTAGATAAATATATAGCAATTATGGAGCTTAACCAGTCTGGATATTCGATATCTGAATTATGCAAATGTGCAAGGATTAGTAGATCTTCATATTATAAATGGTTAAATAGAAAAGAAACTCAAAGAGATAAAGAAAATAAAGAAATTTCGAATGAAATTATTAAGATATATTCTGAGGTAAAAGGTATTTATGGCTATAGAAGAATAACTTTAAATTTAAATAAAACTCTAGGTTCTAATTACAATCATAAACGTATTTATAGATTAATGAAATCTATGAATATGTCTGCTGTAATTCGTAAGAAGAGAAAGAGATATGTTCATAGTACCCCCCAAATAACTGCTGAAAATTTATTAAACAGAAACTTTATAACTGAAAATATTAATGAAAAATGGTTAACTGATGTTACAGAATTTAAATTAACTAACGGAACAAAAGCTTATCTAAGTGCAATTTTAGATCTTGGAGACAATAGCATCGTTTCTTATGTATTAGGTACTTCTAATAATAATAAATTAGTTTTTGATACACTAGATAAAGCTGTTATAACTAATCCGACGGCAACGCCACTATTTCATAGTGATCGCGGATTTCAATATACAAGTAAGAGCTTTAAACTTAAGCTAGATGCTATTAACGCCAAACAAAGTATGTCTAGAGTTGGGCGATGTATTGATAATGGACCTATGGAAGGTTTTTGGGGAATATTAAAATCTGAAATGTATTATTTAGAAAAGTTTCATACTTACGAACAGCTTGAAAAAGCTATAGATGAATATATAGAATTTTATAATACAAAAAGAATACAAAAAAAGCTAAAAGGCATGGCTCCGCTTGAATATAGGAGTCATACCTTAGCATCATAATTTTTTATTATTTACCCTGTCTACTTGACAGGGAGCAGTTCAGTTTTTGCTTTTTCATTTTTTTAATTTTACGGTTTTACGACGTTTATCAATGGTTCAGGAACACTATAAAGTTTACTATAAATAAACTTTTATGTAAATTCGTATTTTTTTATTGATTTTTGTTATTTTTTAAGACCTAATTAAATAATATTCATCAAAGTAAATAGGAATATAAAAAGATTTTAAAATTAAATTCTTTCTACCGCCTTACGTATTAACTTACTCATTACGCTAACTCTCCATTCCGTTACTTAATACTCCAGTTGGTCATTCTAAAAAATATAATTAATACTCTATCTAAATATTCAAATTTTCTTACTTTAAATATTTTTTATCTAGCCCTCTTACTATTTTATTTTCTATTCTCTTATTTACAAGATCTATTACCCTAGGTAATGCTGGTGCTATAATATCCTCTGTTGTTGCTAACCTTCCATAATCAGAAATTACAAATTAACTCCTTTTCTTTCTTGTTTAAGGGATTTGCCCTCGCTATGCTCAACCATAAACTTTAAAAAAGTTTAATCAAAATCCAAATATGAATTATAAAATATCTTAACTGGAAATTATACATGAAGATATTTTATAAGAGCATAAAGAGAAACTGCTATCAAAATCCTTGATAGGCTAGGCAAAGCCTAGCGTTTCTGTGCTATCAAAAAAAATTCCAAACCGCCCATATCACGCCATATAAATGCCATATAAACGCCATATAAACTCCCATACCACTACATTATTTTTTATCAATAATCTTGTTTCTTTTCTTCCATTTTTTTATTCTTTATAAAAAAATGGAGCTACTGCTCCATAAATAAAATAATTCCCCTAAATATAAGAGTATTTTAAATCTCAATTTGTAAACATCATCTAAAAAAAATTTTTTCAAAAGGGCTTGGGCAGCTCTCCCAATAAATAAATTTAAAATTTGAGTAAAACTTAATTTTAAATTTATAGGAATTGTGTACACACTTCCTATGCTTGCTATTCTTCTGATACTTCTAAAACCTTATTTCTAAAATTAAATAAATTTTTAAAATACTTTTTCAAGACCTCGTTTAGATGGAATATGATAGCCATTTCTAACTTGTATAAAACTACCACATCCACACCTACATTTTATAAATATAATTGCTAATTCTTCTGTCTTAGGAAGTTTAAGTTTTTCTCCACACACTGGACATAAAAAATATTTCTTTTTTTCTAGCCTCATAAATTTCCCCTCACTAAAAAATACTCTATAAATCTACTTTGAAAAAATCTTAAAAAATTTTATTTTTTCATTTCTTTTTTGCTCCATTTTTTCTCTTAGATCTTGGAGCTTATTATCTACTTCTTCAAAATGTTCTGCTAAATATAACTGTTGTTCACTTTTTTTCTGCTCTTCCTTTAAAAGTATCTGACTATTTTCAATTAACTTATGCAATTCAGATATTTGTTTATCTTTTTCATCTAATTGCTTTTTTAAAACTTCATTTTCAGACTTTAAACTATTTAAATATTCTTTATTGAACTCTTTTAACTCAAGTTTAAACTCTTTAAAGTCAGTATTTTTAATACTTATATCAACATCTTCTCTATCAATATTTAAACCATTTAATGTATCATTATTAAAGTTTAAACCTTTAAATATTAAATTAATACCTTCATCTGAAATATAAGTAATACCTTTGTTTTTAACCACATACTTCTCTATTTCTTTTAACTTAATTTTATTATAAATACTAACTTTACTTAAACCAGTTAAAACTGATACTTCTGCAACACTCCTCAACATCCCTTAAACCCTCCATTTTAGAATAAACCCATAATTTAAGATTTCGATAAACAACTTAAAAATCCTATATAACGAAAAATAAGTTCTTCCTTCCAATATAAAAAAGAACAGGTTACGAAGTAACCCTATAATACAAGCTGAAAAAAAATTGCACCTATTATTTCTTGAAAAAATTAATTACATACTCTATAATCAAAAGAGCAAGGCTATATTAAACCTTGCTCTTTTAAGAATTTAACGTCATTTACACATGTGCGTTTAGATATTTTTAATAAACTATATATTTCTTTTTGACTAAGACCTTCTGCTAAAAGGTCTTTTATTTTTTCTCTTCTTACCTTTACTTCTTCTTTTTTAGATAGCTTTCCTTCTTCTTTTAATTTTTCTTGATATTTCTTTTTGTTATACTCATTATTTCTTCTTTTATATTCATTTTTAGAAATTATTGTACTCATTTTAGTTTCTTCATATTCTGTAATTTCTAAGAGCTCTATTAAAGTATCATTCTTATACTTATATTCTTTATTTTTATCTAAATAACACTTTTCAGCACTCCTAGTTGCCCTTATAACCTCATTTTCTTTTAAAGGTGCTATAAACATACTATTTAACTCTAAAACGTCTTCTAAGGCCTTCTGGACGTCTTCTGTGAAACTACATAGATAATACCTATATAAAAATAATATTATTTCTCTATGTCCTTTTAAATCATATTCGCGAAGTTCACATAATTTTGTTATGTCTTGTATTCTTGCATAATATAAACTTCGCTCTCTATAAATATAATTTATTTTTTTCGAGCGCCCTTTTTTCTTTTCTTTTGGCTTTAATTCAGGAAGAAACTCTTTTTGTATTTCTCTTAAATCATAAATATAGTCGTATTCATCTATTATACTTACTACTGTTTTAGATTTTGAATTAATACTTCCTGGTACTCTTAATATTCTTGTTGCATCTAAAGCTTGTCTATCTGCTCCAAATTCTTTTAATTTATTATATAAATATTCTTCTATAGCCTTCCATAATGGCAATGCTTTACTTGGCACTTTATTTATCAACCATATTAACGCTAATCCACGACCACTATCTAAAATATAATTAGTTGCTGGAATTGTTTTATTGAAATAATTCTCCTCTAAATTCATTATTATTTGCTCTTTTGTGAATTTAGTTTTATAGTAATCCAAATCTATAAATAAAGCATTTAACTCTTTTATACATTCTAATCTTCTATATGGCTTAAAAAATGTATTCAATGTTATATATATGTTTTCTTCTGTTAAGTCTGTTTCTTTAAGTTCTTTATATTTATAATGCCACTGACTATATCCATTTTCATCTATACAACTTCTCGTGATCCACCCTTTACTATTTCCATGAACCTTATCTATATATTCTACTTTATTCTTTTTTATTGCTTGTCCCACTAATTCACCTCCTTTGTTCGACAACTAATTATATCATACTTTTCTATATTTACTAAAATCTATAACTTTCCCCATTTCCTTTTTAATTTCTTTATTTCTACTAAAATTTTCTCCTATTTCATTAATTTTTTCCTTTTCCCTTTTCTTTTTTAATCTTTCTTTAAACGCATTTATTGTCCTTTCTACAATTTCATCACTTAACTCTATGTACTCAAATGTTTGCTTATCTAAATATTCATATCTCCCATTTTCACTCCCTAAAACATATTCCACATAATCCTCCAACAACTCTTCATCTGACATTCTTTTATCATAATATCTTAAATAATGATTTATACTTCCACTTATTTTCATCCATAGTTTTTTTCGTCCATATTCTCCTCCATATATTTAATTTTTATTTTATATTAACTCATTTTTTTTTACTTATATCAAATTTTAATGTTTACTATTTACCTATTAATTTGCTCTATATTTTATGTAAGGAGGTGTTTATTATGGATTCAGAGTTATTTAATTTTCTAACAACTCAAGGTATTTTTGCTTTGTTATTTGGCTATTTATTGCTATATATTTTAAAACAAAACCAAATTAGAGAAGAAAATTATCAAAAAATAATTCAACAACTAAATGAAGTTCTTCCAACTATAAAAAATGATTTAGAAAACATAAAAAACATATATTAAAAAATTAATATATGTTTTTTATTATGTTAAGTACACCTTTTTCAATTTACTTATAGCTCTATTCTTAACTTGACTTATTGCTTGTCTTGATTTTCCTGTCTTTTTAGCCACTTCTGAAACACTATATCCATTAAGCACAACCATCTTTATTATTTTTTTCTCATAGTTATTTAGATTCTTAATCGAATCTACAACTTCAATATTACTTTCTATAAAATTATAACCCCATACTCTATCTTCACAATTGTAGTCCTCATTATTTTTTCTTCTATCATTTTTTTTTGATAATCTTATGTACTCATTTTTTAATGATTTAGAAAAATAAGATAATACTTGTTTATCTTCATAATTAACAATTGATAATTCATCTATATTATTTATAAGCTTTATTAAAAAAACATATAAATCTTGCTTAGTATCTTCTCCATTTAATTTTCTTGAATATTTATTTATTATGTTATCAAAAATAGCTAATATATCTAACATACTTTCATCTTTATTATTTTTTTTTACATCTATAATTTTAAAAATAAATTCTTTATTCATTAATTCCCCTCCTACTTTTAAAAAGAAAGGAATTATATAATAGTAAATATAGAATTTTTCTACAAATTTATACATTTTTTTATTATTTTATATATTTTTTAGATTATTAATTATTTTTTATTTGTTAATTTTAGAAAGATACTAAATACAGTTAAAAAGTTCACTTAGATATGTTTATATTAAGATTAGATAGTTTATCTAGTTAACCAAATTATTTAAATGTTTACTTTAATCATATTATTTACTTTATATATTATGAAGGAGGTGAACAAAATGGATACTGATCTATTTAACTTTTTAACAACCCAAGGAACTTTTGCTTTATTATTTGGATATCTTCTACTATACATTCTAAAACAAAATCAAATTAGAGAAGAAAATTATCAAAAAATCATCCAACAACTCAATGAAATTCTTCCTAAAATAAAAAATGATTTGGAAGACATAAAAAAACAGATATCGAAAATCTAATATCTGTTTTTTTAATTTAAAAAAAACTATGTTTTTGTCCTTGAAGTTTTTTAAGAAACTTAGAAGATATTAAAAATTTAATATCTCATTTTTTACTTATTTTATCTTTTAACCTTATTTACTTTTTTATTATTTTTATGTTTACAAATATATTAATTCTTTCTTTATAATTAACGACTAGTCACTTATCAAACAAATTTAAAGGAGATTATATTTATGGAAACAAAATCTTATGTATGTGATATGTATACAATCGTTAATTTACTAAAAAAAGTAGAAAGTATAGTTAAAGATTATTATTCTGGAACTTTAGTTAATAATCGTACATTAGGCAAAGCAACTCTTACATTATGTAGATGCTATGAATATCATGGAACTAAGTGGAACATTGCAGCAGGATTAATAGATCAAAATTTAGTTAGAGTTATGGAAACTAAGGATCCATATACAGCCAATATACTAAAACAACATGTTGTATTAACAGACAGTAAGAATAATAGTATAGACTTTAGACATCTTTGTGCTACTTTAGATGGATATTTAAAAGAAGATTCTCCAATTCCAAAAGAATGGAATGGTTGGCAAGGTGATCTTACAACATTTACTAATGAAATTCTAGCAAAAACTAATAATTCAAATGACTTTGACTACTTAATATCAGTATCTAAAGACTGGTTAGGAAATCCTAATAGTAGTTTTCCTAAGGAAGATATTAATTCTGATATTGATGCTGAAAATATTTATAGAGACTTATTAAAAAATTCTTTTAATATCTCAGAGGCATTCAGAAATTATTATTATAATAATAGGAATTCTAGTAGATTTAGTATTTTTATAACCGCCTTAGGTGGAAGAGATGAAGCATTCCAAACCTTAATGGAAGGGCCTTCAGACCTTATATATTTAGGAATAGGTGACTATCCTGGTGCTGGAAAAATACCTACATCTATTCAAAAAGGAGCCATTTATGGTACATTGGCTGATTTTGTATTAGCTAGAATAGATAGTTCAATAACATAAAATAACATCTTACTAATAAAAACTCACTCAAAATTAACTAAATTTTGAGTGAGTTTTTACTCATATAAATATTCTATACCTATCTATTTATATTTATATTTACATTTAAATCATATTTTTATAAGAAATATACATTATTTAACTATTTCATAAAAAATATCTTCTGAAAATTTTACTTCAAAAATTTCATCTTTTTGCTCATCACCAGATATAGTAATTGTAACATTATAATCATCATCCCATTTTACATAAAAATTAGATTCATCTATTGCTCCACCATCATTATATATTTTAGTATTTATAATTTCTTGATTAAATATTCCTAGTACTTTATTATTTCTACAGTATATTTTTATTGAAGAAGGTCCAAATAATGTAGCATATTTAGCTTTAATACTAATAAAATTTTTATTTGTTGGTGAATAAAACTTATCAGAATATATAGTTTTATTAAATGTTGTATAAATAAATATTAAAATTAATGAAATTATAATTATTAAATATATTTTTGTTTTTTTTGACACTTTACATCACCCCCTTAATTTAAATAACTGAAACTCAATTTAAATAGTTAAATTTTATCATATTTGATATATAAAAACAATTATGAGTCACCCTCATATTTTCATTATCTACCCCAAAGTATCCTTATCTTTTACCTTTTTTACTATACACTTCATAAACGTGGCTATTTATTCTCTTAACATAAACTAAATCTTCTTGAATTTTATTCTATTACTTTTTTATTTTTACTCACTGCTAGAATCTTTCCGTAACCACAGGGCTAACCTGTGGTATTCTAAATACTAAAAAACTGCGCAGAATTATTCTTCTACGCAGTTTTTTCATTTCTATTTTTTTAATTTTACGGTTTTAAGCCATTTGTAAGGGTTTCCGAAACACTTAAAGTTTAGCTCCAGTAAACTTTAACGTAAAATCGTATTTTCACCACATTAAAATTTTAATATTCTTGTTCATAAATTAATTAAATAACAAATTGTTCATTAATTATTTTATGAACAAAATTAAATTTAAACTTCTCTACTAAAAATAAAAAAAGTGAAATTTCATGCGGTATACATAAAATTTCACTTTTTCATTGTTCTATTTTACTGCTTTTAACTTTGCAATATCATTCCAATTCTTTGCTGTTGCTTCTTCAACAAAACATAAATCATTTTTAATCCCTGTAATATCTTCAGCACTTCTAGCAACTTGATCGTAAGTTATGTCAATCTTCTTTTCAATTCTATCTAGCTTTTCATTAACTTTCTGTTGTTCATCTTTTATCCCAGTAATATCTAGTTGAATAGCCTTCAAAATTTCTAATATTTCTTTTTCCATATATTCTACTCCTTTAATTTCATTAAATAAGCTTTGATTTACTTTTTTATTATATCACAAAAGGACACTTTTTAGGTGTCCTTTATAGAGCAAAAATTCTATGGAAAATTTGCAAATCAAAACTTATATCAAGTATATCATTTTTATAAATAACATTCTATTAAACTTTTAAAAAGTTTAATTAAAAAAGTATTTAATCTTAAATATTTTCTACCGCCTTACGTATTAACTTACTCATTACGCTACTCTCCACTCCGTTACTTAATACTCCAGTTGGTTATCAAAAAAATATAATTAATACTCTATATCTAAATACTTGAGTTTTTTTACTTTAGTATTTCTTATCTAAACCTCATACTATTTTCTCTTCTCTTATCTACAATATCTATTGCCCTAGGTAATGCTGGTGCTATAATATCCTCTGTTGTTGCTAACCTTCCATACTCAGAAATTACAAAAAATCCATTAATTAATTCTAAAAGTATTTGAGTATTTCTATCAGTATTATTGCTAGAATTTTTTATTTCTTTCATATCAAATTTGATTTGTTCTGATACTTCTTTTGCTATTATTTTAATCATAGCTTCTGTTGTAATATCTGAATTTTGTCTATGCTCTCTAATTATTAAATCTAATGCTTCACTACTGTATTTTAAATTATTTTTCTCTTTAACTTCTTCTATGTACTCCACATTTTTTTCTGTCATTTTATATTCTTTTCTTATTCTTGCCATATTACTTAACTCCTTTTCTTTTTTTATTAAGGTGTTTCCCCTCACTATATCTCACTCATAAACTAAAAAAAGTTTAATCAAATCCAAATATGAATTATAAAATATCTTAACTGGAAATTACACCTGTAGATATTTTATAAGAGCATAAAGAGAAACTGCCCCCAAAAACTTTTGGGGACTAGGCAAAGCCTAGCGTTTCTATGGGTACAAAAAAATTTCCAAATGTCCCACTATGCCACATAAAAACCGTACTAAAACCGTATGTAATCAGATACTTTGTCGGTAATTATTTTCTTAATTTTATCATATATTTTTTTAATCTCAAACTATTTTTTTATAAAAAAAATGGAGCCACTGCTCCATAAATAAATAATCCCCCTAAAATATAAAAAGTATTTTTAATATCAATTTGTAAACATCAATCAAAAAAAATTTTTAAAAAACTTTTTTTTATCAGCTTTTGACCTCTCCATCTTTAATTTAATCTCTTGTAATTTCTGCTCAAGCTCACTAACTCTAAGCTCCAAGCTCTTTGTACCCTCAAATTTTTCTTTCTCTCTCAAAGCTCTTTCCTCTGTTGCTACAATCATAAACTCACTCATGCTAATCTTTTTCTTTTTTGCTATATCTTTAAATAATGCTTTTTGCTCCTTACTTACTCTAATCTTTATATAATCATCTTTTATAGCCATTGTTCCCACCCCTATAAATTAATTTAATCCCTTGTTATCACCATACCATAAAAATAATAAAAATCTTGTCTAATCCTAGAACAGGTACTAAGTACCCTATAATACAAGGGCTGAAAATTTGATACCTAGTTAAATTTAAACTTGCAATAGTCTGAAAGGTATATTTATGCACGAAAATGACCCTAAGGGATAAGCTCCTCCATATAGCTCTTAAGAAAAAATGACCCCCTTTTTTTTTTATAATACTTGCAAAATTATAGTATTGAATTAGCTCCTAAAATGCTTTATAATACAAAAAGAACAAGGCTATATTAAACCTTGCTCTTTTAAAAAACTAATATCACGTTTGTATGTTTTAATAGATATATCAAGTTGTGAACATATATCTTTTCTCTTAAAGTCTTGCTCCAACAAGGCTTTAATTTTTTTCCTTCTTTTTTCTATTTCTTGCTTTTTAGATACTTTTCCATCAGCTCTTAGCTTTTCTTGATACTTTTTCTTTTCAGCTTCTTTTCTATTTTCACTATTCCTTTTATAGTAATCTTTGTTCCATTCCTCTTGTGTCTTAGTTTTATATATACTCTGTAATCCTAATCTATCACAAAGCTCATAATCAAGCTCTAGGAAGTCTATAAGAGTTTCATTCTTATAAAGATACTGACGATAGTTTACAACCCTTGTAGCACTCTCTATTATGTGTCCTCTTAGTGGCTCATTAAAGTTATTATTAAACTTCAACATTTCCTCTTTGGCTAACTCATAATCTTCCGATTTAAGCTCTCCATTTTGATATTTATTTTTTATTAAAATATAATTTCTATACAAGAAACATAACCTTGACCTAAGCTCTGTTACTCCAATACTGTTTAAATGGCTCTGTATCTTCTCAAAATCCATTAACCTATTACAGTTTAAAGAATAAACGTTATGTAGCTTCACAACCTTTTTAGGAGCTTTTACACGCCCTTTACGTTTCTTATACCACTTAGGTAATTCATCAAGCCATAGCTCTTGTAATTCGTTTAGAGTATATCTTACTGAATCATCATAAGAAAATACTTTAATCTCTGCTCCATTCTTAGTGTTAATACTTCCTGGTATTCTAAAATAACTTTCTAGGTTCTGCTTTTCTGCTCCATACTCTTTTAACTCTTGTGAGAACACCTCTGAAATTCTTCTAGCTAGTGTTACCACATTATCCCTAAACTTAGGTATATAGCAAGTTTCAACGCTATATATAAGTCTTATTTGATTTCCATACTCTACAAAGTTAGGGGTAGGTATCTTCCTCTCAAAGAAGTCCATTTCTAATAATTTTATTACTTGATGTGGCTCTAACTCTTTAAGCTCCTTAATATTTTTATAATCAACATCAACTGGAATTGCATTGATACAAAATAGATTGCTCCTTGTAGCTCTATCCATAGTTCTAAATGGATTTAAGCTAAATAATATATCTTCTCTACCAAATGAGTTAATTACTTGTCTTAACTTCATTGGGTCTTTTAATGAGCTTGTTGGATATACTTTATTTTTTCCTGTAGTCTTATTCAAAACCCTTACAAAACATTCATCATTATTCACATAAATATATTTCAATAGCTCTGAACATTCTTCAATTTCTGATTTACTATATCTATCTAATTCTCTTACTGCTTGTACCATTACTTCACCTCCTTTGTTGGACTATTTTATTTTACTTTATATTTACCTGTTAGACAATGAATTTTCTTCCATCTATTGACAACAAGGTATAATATAATTTACCTACAGTGTAAGCTCCTCCATATAGCTCTTAAAATTTGGTACCTTTTTTATTTTTAGAAAAAGGGCCAAATGCCCCTTATAGTAAAATTGAAAAGTAAATGTCATATTAGATATATATCGAATATTACACTATTTATTGCATTTCTTAGCAATCTTTATAACACTCCTTAATGCTCCATCATTATTCTCTAATACATCTACCACTAAAACTCTAGCTTTAATATCTTTATTGTCTTTTTTAGCGTGAACCCAAACAATATCACCTTTCTCTATTTGACCTTCCAGTCTTTCTGGTATCTTCCACACATACCTCTTATTATGGTTTATATAGTCTTGTCCCTTTTTAGTTCCTCTTTGAATTTTTTTAATATGAAATCCCTCTATAACTTTCATAAATTTCCCTCCTATTATCTTAGCTATATATCAAATATAGTATTATCTTTCCATATCCCAAGCTCTTACTTTATTAGGCTTATTAACTGGTATGATCCTAGGATTATCAGTATTGCTCCTAACGTTATTCCCGTTTGAATTGTATATTGTTTTACTCTGTCCTTCCAATTCAGTTTGTCTATTCTCTCTACTTGAGATACTGTCTGACTTAATACTCTCATCATTTCCATGTGATATTTCTTTATATTTTCTACTTCCTTCAAAGCCTTTTCTAACTTCTCTTGATGAAGCTCTTTCAGTTCCTCTGATTTCTTTGTCATTATCTTGAAGGCTTCTTGTGTTTTCTCGCTTAGTTCCTTGTTCTTCTCTTCTCTTATTTTCTCGTTGCTCTTGTATAGCTCTCTCTCTTTCTCGATTAAGTCTATGGTCTTTATTAATCTGTTGTTCAAGACTGTCTGCTCTGCGTTCAAATTCTTTATCAGGGTTTGAAATTCCTTCATATCCGAAATTTGTTCCTCTTTCTCCATCTCTAAAAATTGATTTTTCTTGTCCATTAAACTCATTCTCTAATTCCTCCTTATTGTACCTATCTCCTAAGCTCCTCCCCCTAATGGCTTTCCCATGGTCGGGGTGCTTATAACTTATACTGTTTTTTGTTACTCTAGTTTCTATATCAAAGTTTCTCTCTAAAAACTCCCTAAAACTTTGTAAATCCTTTGTTCTTTCCCTTGCTATATCTATTATCTGTCTTAATTCATCTTTCCAAGGGATTTGCCCTCTATCCATTATCCTCTTTTCGGCACTACTAATCCTTTTCTCTGCCTTATGCTCTAGGTCTAAGGTCTTTAAATTTTCTCTCTCGCATAGCCTATTACTTTCTCTTTTTATATCCCATAGGCTCTTATTACTGGCATTGTATTTTAGTCCATTTTCAAAACTAACGCTATTAACCACTAAATGGTTATGTATATGGTCTTTATCTTTATGTGTTACTACAAATACCTCAAAGCCTTTAAATTGGCTATCTGCAAGTTCCTTGCCTATTTCATGAGCCTTTTCTGGGGTTATATTATCTTCAGGACTAAAGCTCTGTATTATGTGATGATATTTTACCCCTCCAGTTTTTCCATAAAGCTCTTGGGTCATATTAAAGTCATTAACTACATTATAAGGGTCGCAATCCTTCCCCCCTATAAGTTTTTCTTCTGTCTTTTCCTCTTGGGTTAAATAACTTACTATTTTTTTAGGTGTAGCCTTTGAGGCTATTCTTTTAATAACTGCCATTACTCATTCACCTTCTTTAAGGCTTGAAGAACTTCTCTCCATACATAATCAAGCTCTATTTTCATTTCTTGAAGCTCTTTAATATTTTCTATCTCTCCACTATTAACTTTTCTAGTTAATTGATTAAGATTAATTCCTATAGCTTTCATCTCTAAAACAAGCTCTTTAATATCATCAATAACTATAATTTCTTTTTCTAAAATTGCCTTTCTCATAAACTCACTTTTAGTGAGTTTTGATTTCTCGACCTTCTTTTCAAACCTTTTATATTCATCTTCTGATACTCTGCAATTTAGTCTTTTGACTTTCTCTGATTTCAAAATTATCACCTCGATTTTGAAATATTTTTAGGGTGGTCTTGGAGGGTTTCCCCTCTAAGCGAGTAGTGTTTTGTATGACAAACACGCATCTCGCTCTCTAATATATAATTATATGTTACCTATAAAGTATAATTATATCAAGCCCTCAACTGAAAAGAGAATTATGAGTAAAAAATACTTGTCTGCTAATCAGATAAAATTAACCTAGTCCGTACTGCTCCAATTTTGCTGACACTAATTTTTTACTCATAATTCCCTTTATTTATTGTCAATAAATTTATTATTGCTCTATCTTCTTTTTATTAACCATTTATTACATTTTACTTCAAAGCTTTGTTTGTCTGGAAATATAATTCCCCTTCCAACCTCAATACAATCTTCACATTCATCAGTTAATTCATTCTCTACGTTAATATGTCCAAAATTATAATTGTACTCAAATATATAACCATTTTTAATTAATTTAAATTCTTTGTTTTTCTTCATAAAACAAGATTTTTAGGTTGTACATCATTGTAAATTATTTGATTTACTTATAATATTTTACTAAGTTTTTATAAACTATCCTTATAATATTATTTAAATTATTTTCTGATAAATAATAATTTTATTCACTTTTTATGTAATTTATGTTATAATTTACAAGTATACCAATTATAGATTTATTTTTAGGGGGAGTAAAATTGAAAAACTTATTTAAATCAGTATCAACATTATTATTATTATGTTGCTTAGTATCTTCAATATCAACACAAGTATTTGCTAGTACAAATTCTTATAATACAAATGTAGAAGACGATTCCATAGATACAAAAGCATCCTTCTTCATATCTGGTATAGGTGAAGATAGTAAAGGTGAATTTATATTTGTAATTGACCTTAATGATGTTCGTCATAAAGCATATATATATTCAGACTATGTTGGTTATAATAACATAACAAGTGGAGACGCGGTATATGTTGCACAATATCTTTTAAGGAAAAATGGATATAATATCACTTTGGATGGTATATTTGGTCCCAAAACTTATAATGCTATTGTATCATTCCAAAGATCTAAAGGCCTATCAGCAGATGGTATTATAGGTCCAAATACATGGAATAGTTTATATGGCAGATAAATTATATAATAATTTTTTGTAAAATAAATAATAAGAGCTCATTCATAATATTTAACATATTAATTATTATGAATGAGCTCTTATTATTTATGATTTATCTAAAAATTATTAATGTAATATATATTATCTTCTATTTAAATCTTCTTATTTCCTATTTTATTTAAAATATTATATATATAAATATAGTTTTCTTCTAATTTATCAATTTGTAATTTCGAAGGAAGTTCATTAATGTACTCTTTATATTCTTCGAGTAATGCATAGTTTTTACTATTTTCATCTACAATTGGAAGCATAGCAATCCAATTTTTAAAAGGCTCAGTTTCTATTGATTCAACATTAGATTTAGTAAGATTCGTTAAATGTTGGATATGAGCTTTAATTATTTCTATTAATTCATAGGTAGATTCTTCATCAATAGTTATCTCATAGGTAATTTTGAAGGCATCAATTCCATTTGAAACAATTTTTTCTTCAATCTCACTAAAATTTTCTTCATCATATATACCTGTAAAAATTTTAAACTTACTATCATCTTCAATTACAAAAGAATTAATAACACTTTTTAATGTATCACATTGTTGTATAGCTCCTTCCTTAGAGTTATAAGCTCCCATTTGCATAATTAAAAACCTTGCTGATAAATCACTAAAGTTTTGATTCTTCTCTTCTATTATGTTTAATTGTTTTTCAGAGTTTCCCATAATGAACTTACTAACTTTTTCTCCCCATAAATTAAACATACTGGTTGAAAGAATTATAGTAGCAACTAAAATCACTATTAATAAAAAGAAAAATGAATTTTTACCCTTTTTTTTTAAGTTATATATTGTATATCTCATATTGTAACCCCCTCTCTTTTTTTGTTTTAATATTATTGTTAAATTATACCATAAATGCATTATATTATAAACTCGCTTGGGCAATTAATACGTATTTTCTATAATTAATTAAATCATGTTAATATTAGATTAACTAACACATTGCAATTGTATAAACCAAAAACTGCGCAGAATTAAGTTTCTGCGCAGTTTGATATGCTCCCTTTATAGTAGACAGTTAAAATAATAAAACTGTCATTACTATAGAGGGAGCAATTTTTATGGGAAGAAAAGCTAAGATATCATATGAAATTAAATTTAAATTTATAGAAGAGTAT
>SKEW01001218.1_pt1 | contig 16461 bp, 13 predicted proteins | sample 4841441 | NCBI WGS metagenome assembly SKEW01 (sample SAMN11008799, study PRJNA524170) | human gut metagenome | isolation source: fecal sample from pouch patient p41 | place: Israel: Tel-Aviv | reverse complement strand
CCATGATACTGTATGGCTTACTCAGCAGCAAATAGCTGACCTTTTCGGTACAAAACGACCAGCTATAACAAAGCATTTGAGAAATATCTTCAACAGTGGTGAACTTGACCAGAATTCAGTTAGTTCCATTTTGGAACATACTGCGGCTGATGGGAAAACCTATAAAACGCAGTTTTACAATCTTGATGCTATTATTTCTGTTGGCTATCGTGTAAATAGCATCAATGCTACGGCCTTTCGTAGATGGGCAACTCGTGTTTTAAATAATTATTTGTTAAAAGGTTATTCTGTTAACCAGCAACTATTGGCGATGCAGCGACAGTTTGATTCTCGATTGGAAGAGCATAGTCTGCGTATGACACGTATTGAAGATAAACAGGCAGCACAGCAGGAACAGCTTGACTTCTTTATTCGTACATCTACACCTCCTGCAGAAATGGTTTTCTTTGAGGGTGATTTCTATACTGCACGTGTGGCTTTGGAGAACTTGGTTCGTTCTGCATCCCATCGTGTTATAGTCATTGATGCATATGTATCAGCCTTGACTCTTGACTTTCTGAACATTAGAAAATCTGGAGTGGAAGCAATTATCTATACAGTAGGTGTCGGTCAGGGAATGCAACGATTGATGGAGGAGCATGATAGGTTGTTCCCTGATGCTCATATTGATATCAGAAAATGGAGTAAGGAGTCCCATGATCGTTGGCTTGTCATTGATGATACGCTTTATCATTGTGGTCATTCTTTAAACGCTAATGGTGGGCACAAAATCTCGGCAATAACAAGAATGGGTATATCGCCTGATGATATTCTTTCTGTTGTTGGCTAGTAACATTACCTGATGGATAGGGGAGATAATACGGAAGGAATTGGGCTGAGACAGCTTCTCGATTACTACTTTGTTGTTGTGAAGTGGCACACGGATCTCACAAATCTCACGGATTTGGCTGCGTTGCAGCGGGATTTGAAATAGTTGGGATTGTGGAAGTTTGCAGGGGCGGTGATGTATGTGCTGCATGAGGCATTGGGATTACCTGAGGAGAAGATGATAGCTCCGATGGATGAGAAGCGTGGGAGGTTGCTGTTGGCAGAGATACTGGATGGTGGTAACTTCGATAGACACTTTACGAAGTATGCTGGGTTTACGCATCAGAGTATGGGGAAGAAGTATTTCCTGAAGATATGGAGAAATATGCACTTCGTTCGATATTATCCTGGTGAGGCTCTTTGTGAACCATTGTTCCGTACTTGGCACTTTTTCTGGAGGCTAAAATATAAAAAATAAATTAATCAAATAATTAATTGAAATAACTCTGTTTATGTTTATCGAGATGCAGATAGGTAATCAGCTGGATGAGGATGACTATCTGCACTTCGATTATCAATCGATAATCATAATGAAGAAGAAAGTTTTTGTAAGCGATTGCTATGACCTGCTACATTCTGGTCTGCTTCGAGAACAATCCGGAGCATCATGATGGTATCATCTCGGGTGCCCAGGATTCTATCGGTATCTGTGTTCCCGGTCTGGTGCGTCATTATTATGACAATAACTTCTGGCCGGAGAAGATAGAGAGTACGCAGGATGAGATGACCCTCCGTTTCCTGGAAGACCACCTGGTGATGATTCCGATGGAACCGAGAAGACCAGGATGCAGTGTGGTAGAAGGTAAGGAGCAGTCTCTTCTTCATGTGGGGCTTTGCCCATGGCATCCTCGAAGTGCTGAATCCGCATTTCCAGGAGTCGTTTCATATCAGCAAGGCGATGTCGGCCTTGACGCAGGCTGCTGTCTATGGTGCCTACTTTCTGATGGCGCTGCCTGCCGGATGGATTATCCGGAAGTGGGGTTACAGGAGGAGAGTGATAACAGGACTGGTTCTCTTCGGTATCGGTGCTCTGATGTTCATACCGGGAAGCAGAATCAACCTGTCGCAGTCGCTCAATGGTATCGGATGGATTGTAGGACCGCTGGTTGGCGGACAGCTTCTGTTCTCGGGTGTCAACATTGCCATTCCTCATGGCCTGGTGGGTATCTTCGTGCTTTCTGTGGCGCTGGTTCTGCTGGTCTGTGCCATCCTCACCTTTGTTGCTACATTGATTGTAGTGGTATGCAGCGGAACCTTAACTCTCATTGCGTTCTTCGCCCTGTATCAGAGCATCATGTTTCCGACTAACTTCTCGCTGGCATTGAGGGATGCGGGTACAAAGACCAAACTTGCCTCTTCATTGCTTATCATGACAATAGTGGGTGGAGCGGTTGCTCCGGTAATCATGGGGTATATTGCGGATACAACGGGCTGTATGGCGATTGCCTTTCTTATACCGCTAGTTTGTTATGGGGTGATTGGAGGGTATGCACTTTCGAATTGCTCTGTCTCTTCTTTGGCAAAGGAGTAGTTTTTTCGAAAACCTACCCGTCCTTCCTTACCCTTAAGGAAGGCTCCACCTCTCACCCCGACCCTCTCACCCTCAGGGAAGAGGGAGGAAACCGCTCCTCCTCGTCGCTCGGAACCGCTACGCTCTAAGGTTGGCGGACCATCAAAGGTCTCGCCAGATTGTACGGGATGGGACCGCCGGGAGAGGAAAGTTTACAGTTAATAGTTTACAACTTATATTCGGGGGATTTTGTTGATTTATTGTGAATTTCTTAGTGTTGTAATTTGCAGATAACTTGCAGATTTATTTTGATTTTCTTTGGCGGTTTCAATAAAAAAGCGGAACTCTGCGGCAATAAACTATAAAATGAATAATGACTATGATGGAAATATTACAAGTTGCCTCTTATATATACAAGCGCTATATGGATGATTTTGGCGTTCGTATTGATGAAATGAAGTTGCAGATTTGAGTGAAGCTAAGAATCAAGGAAGAGGGTGTGGCTTATGACACACCCTCTTCTTTGTAAAACAGCTGTTTTTTATACTTTAATTATATATAAGTAAAAGATGTTATTGTATTTATCACTTATCTGATGTTTATTTCAGAATCAGGCGTATTGGCATCGCCTTGTAGCGGCCATTGTTCATGCCGTTGCTACCACTCACGAATCTCATATTGGATAATCCTATCCTCTTGTTGTAAACATCAAAGTATCTATACCAGAAACCATATTCAGGACTGTTGGTACCGAAGCCCTGCGTACCTGACAGCAAAGTCTTGGTCCAGAGATTTACATGGATAGGGTTCTTATGGCTCTCGCCCTCCAAGAATCCACCCATAGGCAGATAGATGTATGGCAACTCGGAATCCACCGTCTTGATACGCACGCAGTTGTAAGTTTCTCCTAACGATGTGGACTGTGGTACCACCTCCAGATTGCCAGCATTAACTAACTCTTCGAACACGGCATCAGTTGGAATGGTATAGCCTGTTGGTGCCAAGGTGCTGGAGAGATCCTGAGTGGCATCGCTGGTGCTCTTTTTTTCAGAGATACAGAAATAGCCACCAATGGCTTTCTTGTTCTTTTCCAGTGCCACCACATCTGGGGCATAGTAACCATTGTTGGATGCACCTAGGTTGCGGTCTAACATATAATAAGTAGTGGTGGTTTTATCGGTCTTTTTTCCCTGTACCTTTACCACACCATAATAGAACCAGCCCTTCACCTTCTTCTCGTTATCTCCGTTTTCTGCCAACTGATAATCCTTATATACCTTGGATTTCTCATCTATCTTATGGAAGATACCAGTATGATAAACAGGATAAGTGATCTCGATGCCAGCCTGGTTGGTGATGGTAAATGAAGACTTCCACAAATCTTCATTTACCGTAGTATTGGCAAGGCTTACCTTCCACTTACCTTTATCTTCTTCCACTTTGATTTTATCATCCTTTTTAGTAATCTTATCACCATTAAGTTTAGGGATAAGATACGTGATATCGGCTGTTCCCACGCAGAAATGCAAACCATCATTTCTCACAGCCCCTTGCATTTCTTCAGGAGTGATGCCTTGCACAGTGTCCAACCATTTGAAATAGTTGGCAGCTACGGTGAAGTTATTATACTGCATGGTTACGATTCTAGCAGGATCCTCTCTTCTAAAATCAAAACCAGCCTGCTTGATGGTTATATCCAGAGAAAGGTCGCCAGAAGTAACGGTGATGGTTCCTGTACGTGGTTCCTCTGATTGGTCATTCTTTTCAAGCGTAAGCTTCAAGGTATATTTCTTGCCTTTAGAAGATCTGCTTGTCTCTGGTATATCATTCACGGTCTCTTGCTGACAAGCGGTTATCCAAGAATCATTTTTCGTGACACTATATAGCGCACTATCACTACTCGTTGCCTTTGGCAAGGTAGTAACAATGGTTACGGTAGCCTCTGTTGTGTTTGCATTTATCTCCTGATAATCGCTCACTCCCAGTTCATAGTCTTTGCAAGCTATCATTCTGGTGATTTCAGGATTATCGTCCCGCACCTCTACTTCCAGTCTATTCTCTGGCAGACTCTTCTTAGCCTCTTCAAGCGTAGAGAAGCCATAGTCGTTTACCTTGGTTACCTTGATGGTATAATGGTGGTTACGGAGCAAGGCATATTGGGTTGTCTTGTTGGCATCCTTGTAGAGTGCCACCTTATAATATCCTTCTCTAGCATGTCCTACACTATCCTTATAATTCGCCTTGATAATCACCATTGCCTTGCCTGCAGAAGTTTCATTTACTGCCACGGTGGTTGCGGTACCGCCGCCCAATGGGTTGTCTTCCGTTCTGAGAACGGTAGATTCTGCCAAGTCATCGGTCGTAGGCTCAATATAATTGGCAGGAGCTATGGCTGCCTTGGTTGCCGTGTTATAGACATACAAGCCTGCATTAGTGAAATTACTCTGGATGCTATTGTCTATCTCCAAACTTATCTTGGCGCATTGGCGCAACATCGTCACTGAAGGATTAGCTTCCAAAAGTGTATCTATTGAAATTTTACCCCAGCAGATAGGGGCATCAAGCTGAGGGTCTCTCTCCTTAGCAGCAGTGAGAGACTGCAAGTCATGTGCCTCGTCATCCGTCATGTTGCTGGCATTGGCTACAAGATGTACATTCTTGGTACCAGCAGGTACATTGGTTATCTTTACCTTGTAGCTGCCATCAGACTGCTGTGATAAGGTAGAATAGCAATCTGTCTTGCCTTTGTATTCGTTATTGTCTCCATAGAACACAGCCCAGAGCGATTTGACTGTCTCCGAGGCCCCCGCTCTTGTACCAATCTGTTGCTTGGTGAAGTTAGTCAATTGAAGGTTCAAGACAAGTCCCTCGGCAGGGATTTCATCCCCGCCGAGTCCGATAGCCTCCATCGTATCCTTGCAGGAAACAAGGCTTAGGAGCAATCCAATCCATATCATTAAATGTTTGATCTTCTTCATTGCTTAAACTGATTTATAACAGTGTTCAAATCTGATTCTAATCTTATTTAATCCACACCAGATAGTTTGCCAGCGTGCCAAGAGGAGCCATCGTAATAGCCTGTGTCATTATGCTTCTCATAGCTGTTGCCATTGAAAAGGAGAATGGATTTGTCGTCAGAGATTTGATTATCTTTCATAATTCTGATGTCCTTCTCGTGGTCTCCCTTAACAGCCTTGAGAGTAATCACAGTCTTATACCAACCATTATTCAAATTATCGCATGACCAACTTTTACCCGCTGTATCATAGATGGTAAAAGACTCGCGCTCTTTATTACTGTCATTACCATTTTTGCCATTGGCGACACCATATACCTTGAACCATCCGTAAGTCGGGAATTTGGTGTAAATGGTAAAGTTGATGTTCTCAATAGTTGGCATGGCATCATATATGTTCCAAGTAGGATCTGATGTTGGATCATAGACAATCCAACCCTCTCGATCCTCATAGTCGAAGAGAGGAATACCCGGCTCCAAGTGGTGAGTGCAACGATGAAGCGTATAACCTTGTTTCGGCCTGTCATTATTACTGAATATAATCAATGTTTCACCAGGCTTGATGGTCTTTACTCCCGGAGCACCATTCTCTGTATATTTCGACTTTTCATTCTCTTTGAAGTCCACGTAATACCAACCCACATTCGTATAATCCGCAACCATTTTATTACCAGGCCAGCGTTCTGTAAATATCCAAACTTTAGAGTTGACTTCAGTTCCGGTTGTCTCACCAATCTGGGTATAGACATAGGTATAATGAGAGTCTGGGTTAGGTATGTAAACTCGGTCATCCTTAACCTTTAAATCATACCATCCATCTGCCCAGTTGGTATTTCCTTCAGTTCCATTTTTCTTTTTTTCTTCAAGTGTACCCTCATAATTATCAGTTCCGTTACCTCCTTTATAATGTGCGCGGTCGTTGATGGCACGGAAGTTGATACGATAGTTACCCATTGCAGGCTTTACCGTTACCTTGATTTTCCTCTCAAAGCCGAAGGCTGCTGCAGGTTCCTTTGGCTTCACGGTGAGATAATGTACTGTCGTGGTAACAGGGTCACTGGTTGCCTCAATCTTGAAGGTTCCTTCTCGGGTATCAGGAGTATCGCAAGATGCCTGAATGGTTGACTTACCTACGGTGGAAGAGGTGTTACCGGTGAAAGCCAAACCGCCGAGGTTGGTCTTAAACTGCACCACTTTGGTATTGTAGTCGCTACCCCAATAGATGGTTACTTCCTGTGGATTTACCTCAAAATAAGGAGAGGCATCATAGGTTACATCGAGATACTTCTTAATGTTACCAGCCTTAATCCAAACCTTTGCCGTACCCTTGTACTTTCCATTATAGTCGGAGAACTTAATGTCCTCGTTGATTTTGAATGTGATTCTATGATTCTTCACTGCATCTAGCTTGCTCAACACAATCACATCTTTCTCACCACTGGATGTTGTTACCTTTTCATCGCAACCGAAATCTGCGTCTGTCAGCATTACGTTCGACTCATAGTCGATGGAGTCTGTCGTGGTAGATGTTACGCTCGCCTTCGTCTTGCTTACCCACAAAGTAGTATGGTTGAAGTCGGCATCTATCGTTACAGGAGTCCAGTCCTTTACGCTCACATTACAGTCGAGAGTCATGTTTCCCAGACTCTTGATGTTGCCGATAATCTCATAATAGGTGCCACGAGGGAAGGTCGGAACTTTGGTGGAGTCCTGACGATGTCCCAGCTTAATCGTATAGTTGTTCTCAAAGCTACCATTCACAAAGCCATTAATTTTGAGGGTAGACTGCTGAGAGGCATCGGCGATATAACGCTCAGGCAGATAGTAAGTGCCTTGGAAAAGCCACTTATCGGCGGCATCCTGTGGAGCAGCTGTAGGAGTAGCACCCTGAACAAGGGTGATGATGTTCTTATTATTCACATTGGCATTGTCTGCTTGCTCTCTCCAGTCTCCCGCCTTATAATAACCACCCTTATTGCTTGCCTCAGAAGAAGTTACATAAACTTCATTTTCAAAACCGTTGGCATAATATTTGCTAACATTAGAATTGCTAAATGCTCCATTCCAACTCAGCGTGGTGCTAGGAGAAAGCTTTTGAGCCAGAATATCCTTGATGCGATAGCTCTTGCCTTTGAATGCAGAACCTTCAGCAGTAGGGTCGAAGAGCAGGTTGAGCTTAACCTTTACGCATGTAAACTTCAGGTTAGCTGCCACCTCGGTATATTTATCACCACTTTTTTCTATTTTTGTATCGATGATATTACCGTTCACATCCTTTGGCTCATAAATCATCGGGATGTTTGTAGAAACCGGCATTCCCGGTTCTGTTCCAGCTACATAGTTCAGTACTATATTTTTGAGATCATTTTCTGTTTGGATAGTCTTACCACTCAACACCTTGTTCATGTTGGCAACCACATAGATATGGTAAGTGCCCGGCTCGATGGTGAGCTGATAGTTAGCTACATGCTGCTCTACCATCATTGTAGCCAATGGGGCAGGGAGCGTCTCTACCAGGAGCTTGCCGTCATTATTTACCGGAAAGGCATAGAGGGTCAGGTCGTTGATCTGGCATTCATCTACCGTGGCATTATAGGTATGAAGGCCGGAAGCATCGTTGGGATTGGTGCCGCGGCTGCTGAGCACGGTTGGCACGAGTACATGCAAGTTGCTTTCTGACGAAATGGGAGTGCGCTCGCCTCCAAGTTCGTCAGAGCAACTTACTGTAACCAACAATATAAACCAACTAACTAAACTTAAAATGAAATCTCGTATTTTCATTGTTTCTAATTTTTTTAAGTCAAATACTCTTATGAGCTAAATGCCCGGAAGGGGCTCTGACACCTGAAACGGTTAGAAATCGACACGCTGGATGCGCTTGCTCCAATCCAGGATGGAAATGCTGAGCTGCACATACTTCCACTGGTTGCCCTGGAGGAAGAAGTCGAGCTTGTAGTCGTACTCTCGGTCCAGGAATTCCTGCTCTGAATAATGGCGGGCTTCGAAGGCGCCACGGCCTTGAGCCAGAAAGTCTGCAAGATTGATGCGTGCCACCTCTTCGCCAGTAGTCTTGTTCGTGATGGTGAGGATGGCGTTCTTGTCGTTTTCTTCTGCCGGATGCCAGATGAGTCGGGAGAACATGAGGGCGGCATGAGCGGTGCGCTCCTTTACATTGCCCTCGGTATCCTTAAACTCAGTGGTCCAGGTGTAGTATGGGGTATATGTCAACTCCTCGTCGGGGAGGAGAGAGTTGTCGTAACTGATATCGCCGTTGGCATTGGTTATCTGATAACTGAAGTCATCGGCATTGATGTTGGCAGGCTCGTCGGTCTGATGCAGGCTGATGGTGAGCTGCTTGGTATCACGAACCAGACCGATGGTATGGCGTGTAACCTGCAGGTCTTTTACTTCAACCAGTTCGTTGCTGAGTCCTTGCCAGAGAGTATCGAGCGGTTGGCTCTGGTTGTTCACCTTGCCCTGTTCGCGGTCGAGACGGGCATGGAGGGCGGTGATGTTGTCACCCTGCTGTGGCAGAGCTATCTGGAATTTGGCACCTGGCTGCGCAAGTGCATCTTCGTATTTCTTTTGAAAGGCGAAGGTTGCGAATCTGTATTTGCCCGGTTCCAGATTGATTCGCATGGCATAGTTAGGGTCCTTGAGTGGCTGTGATGTCGCATCGTTATAGGCATCATGGCGAGCAATGAAGTTGCCCTGCTCGTCGTATACGAATACGCAGAGTCCGCCCACATGATCTTTGAACATGTCGGCACGCTGCACGTTGTAGTCGTACTTGAACTGCAAGTCAACACCCATGTCACAAGGAGGCAGGTCGTCGTGCATCAAGTCGTTGCAGCTGCTGAGCATACTGCCCGCCATGATGAATCCCCATCCCATGCATATATTCCTGATCCAACTGTTAAACTTCTTGTTTGCCATGATGCTTATCTGTTTTATGAAAAAATAAAGTGTATAAATAGATTCTTATTCTTCCGAGATAGCCAGCCGCTCCTTAGTGCTAGAGCGGCTGAGCTATATATAATAATGTGTAATGGATTACAAATCTACGTTCTGTGAACGCTTAGCCCAAGAAAGGATCTTTACGCTGACGCTGATGTACTGATCGTTCTCATCGTCTGGAAGAGTAGGCTTAACCTCTGGAACGTCAGGATATCCAAGACCGCTTACCTTGTTTACAGAAAGCTCGTACCAGTTGTTGCGGAGCACACCGTAACGACCGAGGAATTTTTCGTTTTCTGAACCATAAGCAGTACCAGGTGTCCAAGGAGTCATCTCGTTGAAGTGCTTGATACGGGCGATGTAGTAAGCCTCGCCATTGAGGTATGTAGAGATACCGGTTTCAGCTGACAAACCAAGCTTTTCGTTGATTGCAGTAATAGCAGCTGGATTAACCTTTGATGAAGTAGCTTCGCCTGAGTAGGTAATGTTTTCTGCCTTAACGAGATGCTGATGACCAGCCACACCGCTGATGTTTGTACCCTTAGAAAGGTCTACATCATACTTTGCCTGCTCTTCAGGAGTTGTAATACCCATAACATTGAGAGCAACAGTCTTAATCTGTTGTTTAAGATTAGCTTCTTTCCAAATAGCGGTGTTGTTACCAATCTTATAGGGTGTCCAGTTCCATGTTCTCGTTTTTGATTATGTTTTAGTAACTTAGCACACTGTAAATCAGTAAATTAAGCACAAAATATAAGACAAATTTAACTGTCAAAAAGTCTGATGTAGATTCGCACAAGATTATAGTTTATTTAGCGAATGATTATCAATGACTTAGATGGTTATTACATTGTTTTTGATACTAAAAACTGGAACACAGAACTGGACACCCTACCAATCTTATAGAATGTTGCTGGAGCTGTAAAGCCATTAGGAGTGAAGACAGCCTTAAACACAACACGTGTAGTCTGACCCTGCTTCATGTTGTTAAGATCGAAGGTGTTCTCAAGGCAATACTGAGGATTGGCTTCACCTGCGGCGCCCGTAACGTCATTATTTTCAATCATTTTGAAGGCTGTCTTGCAGTTTGCCAAATCCTGATAATCAGCATTATTATAGTTAGGATCTACGCCCCAATATACACGCTTGAAAGTTTTGTTATCACCGTCATAGAAACGAGGTGTACTCCATATTTTGGCAAAACCCGTAGTAGTCGAAGACAAACCACCAATCTGATGAACCGGGAAGGTAGACTTATTGGTTACGTCAAGCTGCCATTTCTCTATTTTCACTGTGGCACCAGCGTATGTAGTACCGTCACCAATAGAGTAACCTTTTGTTGCAAAGTCTTTCATTGTAACCTTAGCCAAACCACGCTCTACGTAAATTGTAGTAGCAGGATTAGCCTGTGCTTCCTCTTTTGAAGCGTAAACACCTTTAATATCAACAAGAGGTGTAGGCTCGGTTGTTTCATCCTTATACATCGGAGCATTTGCCATAAAGATGCCGTTTAAAGAGACGTAATTGTCAGCATTAGCCTTTGAAGCATCCTTACTCCAAGTTGCATAAGTATCGGCAGTAGTAGGCAATGTTACCTTCTTTGTAGCATCATCAGCAGTATTATTGTTGAGGAGCACCAGTGCCTTATAGGTGCCTTTTACCGATACATCTGAAAGCTTTACAGTAGCAATGGCCGCAGTTGTAACACCATTTTCATTAACGTCGGTCCAAGGGTTCATGGTTCCAAGATCGGCACTTGTAACAAACTTATCAGTAGTAGCATCGAAGATAAGGATGGTACCATTCTTAACCTCATACTCAGCAGCAGTACCTTCATTAAAATCAGGTGTACCATCAGGAACAGCACGTGTACCGCTTGTTGTAGGCAGATTAATCTTGAATGAAGCATACGCAGTACCATTCTCAACCTCACTAGAGCCATTACCACCATTTACTAAATCGTTGTTGCTTGAACAGCTTGCTGTCATAGCTGCGATGACAGCCAAGCCAAATAAATGTTTAATCTTCATAATTTTTGAAAGTTAAGCTTGTTTATAATCGTTATTCTCTAATTTTCTGTTATTCCAATTCCTTTATCTGCTTGAAGACATCTCTTACACGTTCTGCCTCTTTCGAGTTGCCAGCCTTGGCAAGATGCTTTTCGGCAGAAGTAAGATCACCTTTCTGCAAATCGGTGCAGGCGGCATTAAGATTCGCTGTCTCATCATCTGGGAAGAGACGGACAGCAATGTCGAATACCTCGTTAAACTCTGGCGAACCCGGCTCGTAAGTCTGTGCCACCAGGAACATCTCCTGCAGAGAAAGCTGCTGTGGTTTGGTCTTTAATATCTCCTTGGCTTCTTCGATGCTGAACGGACGAACCGTGTAGGTTACCGTATAGTCGCTATGACGGAGACGAGGATAGATATGATCCAGGATGTAGCGGTAACTAGCCGGATGGAGCTTTCTGATCTTCAGGTCCTTATCGTCGGGAGCCAGCGAGGAGTTAGCTATCTCGAGTATCGCTTCCTTATCAGCCAGATGACTAGCCTGAATCTTCTTCTTGAATCCTTCCCAGTCTTCCGGTGTAGCCTGATAGGTAAAGAGCTTGCTGTTTAAGGTGTAGAGGCTGCTCACATATTTACGGAGGGCAGCTGCACGCTCGTTGGCAAGGCGCTTGTTGTTGGCATACGAACCATCAGGCGAAGCAAAACCGTGGATATCAATATCTGTGATTTCAACGTTCTTATCGTTCTTCACCAGGTCGATGGTGGAAGTAATCTTCTTCAGCTCAGTAGCATTCTCACGGAAGTTGGCAAGAATATAACTCTTGTTAACCACAAAGCTGAGATAGGCTTCACCCTTTTCGGCTCTCACCTTCTTGGCTTCCGCCTTCGGCTGCACAAAGAAATCCTTCGTAATCTTCGGTGTACGGTCGATATCCGCAATCGGCGTATTGTCCTGTTCTATCAGGTTGCCGCATCCGCAGAGATCTTCTTTCACCGAGAGTTTGAACTTCTTCATCCATTTTTGATAAGGAACAGACTGGGCGAAGTAAACCTGCTGACTGGTCTTGTTCTTGCGGGTAAGAACCTGTGCCTGCGGATTCTTCTTGCTGTCGGCAAGTCGGCGGTATCTTACAGCCTGGTTTCTACCCTGGATGATGATAGGGTTGAGAGCGATAGAATCAGTTCCTACCATTACCGGTGTGAAAACAATCTGCTGCTCTGATTTCATCTTCAAATCGTTCAGATTCATACGGAAGGCAACGTCCATCCGGTTGCCGTTCTTGCGTGCCAAGACGCTTTCTACCTGAATCTTACCCCCTGCCAGCTGTTGAGCCTGAGCAGGCATGATGCCCTGAGAAAGGAGTATGCAGAGGGGCGAAATGACCGCATAAAGCTTCATTTTATCCATATTATGATTTCCCTATTTTTTTTGTATTCTGTCTAGTTATTACGTGTTTTTATTGTCAGTTTAAAACTACAGTTAAATTAAATTCTTAGAACACGTATATGAGAGATAGTGCGGCTTTTGTAGGGCCCACATAGTTGCGGTGGTCTTTGTCGAGACATTTTTCGCATCGTCCGTAAAGCTTGTAAGGACTGTAGGCATATCCCAAACCGATAGACCCTTCGAAATTGAGGTGCTTATTGAGTAGCCACTGATAGCCGTAGGTGAGGCCTCCACCTACATACCAGCCTTCATAGTGCCTGCCCTCCAGAGTTTTCGGCAGGATGCCGAAGGGCATGTCAATGTTTTTAATGTTGTATTCACCGCCTAAGGCATGAATTCCGAAGAAATGGCCTCCAAACTTCTGGCAGGTGTACCATCTGTATTCTGGCATAACATTCCAGAATCTCATCTTCTTGTCGCCCGAGAACTTCCAGGGGTTCAGGGTACCGAAGAGTTGGAAGGTTGTTTTCTTGCCCGTGCCGATTTCGATGCCGGCGTTGGCAGATGTGGAAGCCCATCCCAGTAAGTTGGTCTTCAGAGCGACCTCCTGCGCTCGCGTCGTTGCCATTGAAAGGATCAGCAGCAGCAACATAGCTGATTTTATGAATGTTTGCTTCATCATATCTTTACTTTTATATTTGGTTTCGTTTATATTAAACTTAGCCTTCTGTTGTTAGTTGGCATCTATTTTCGGCTGCAAACTTAAGAGAAAATCCAATACGAAGCAAGAAAAAGTTTCAAAAAGGTTACATTTTTTTGTGCAAACGATTGCACGCTTTATGCGATCTGTTTGCATACACACATCATAAAGCACATGATTATCGGCGTCTGCTTGCCGTCATTGGGAATCTATGTCTAAGATGTGGTTCTGACAGGATTCACAGGTGGGATATGCATACTTGCCCAAAGTGCGGGGGGGCAAGATGCAACCCACTGGCGAAGAAGAGTTTTGGACATGAAATCATAGTTTTTGGGACAGAAAGACGAAGAAAGCAAAAAGCCTGCTGGCTATAATTGTCAGCAGGCTTCTTTGTTATAATGTTCGCCCTTGAAATACAGTACTCTTGTGAAGAGGTAGTATGACTCCATTAAGGGTGAGCCTACGAGAGTTGAAGTTAGGCAGAATTTCCACACTGGCTTCATGGCTTCCCTTATACATGGTAATCCAGATTTGGGCAGAGATACCAATACCAGTAACACTCATACTTACTTGTGTAGTCCCTTTCTTGTCTGTTTGAATTTTGTATCCACTTACGCTTCCCTGAACCGTAACTCCACCAATGCCATTAGGTCCGGAGAAGGGTACATTGAAGGCAACCTGCACAACAGCATCGTCCTTATTGACGGAAACGAAATTGGTGTTGGAATTAACATAAGCAATCTGACCATACGGGAAAACTACCTTGTCGGCTTCCAAAGTAAAGGTTGTATCCTTAATAGCGTCCAATGCTTCATCCCAATATACACTATCTATCCGGTTTTGCAAATCGCGCTGTTCTTTCCAGAGAGTTTTCTGACGTGACTTCAGACCATTGACCAACTGCTCGCTGGCCTTGTTTTTTCCCCATTGATACCTATTATCTGACTGGTTTGACTGCGCACAGGCAAAGGCAGACATCAGACAGAAAACAAGTGAAATAAATATTCTTATCATCCTAGATCCTTTCCAAAATTAAATTCATATATTCAAAAAAGGGCTAGCCCCATAATCAGGACTAGCCCCCAATTTTAATTATTTTCTCAATGCAATGAATGTATCTTGAAAGCTGCATAGCACTTCAAGAAAGATTACTTAACCTCAATGTGCTTAACATCGTCTTTCTTCTCCTCCTTGGCTATCTTAGGAATCTCAATCTTCAAGACACCGTCACTGACCTCAGCGGAAATCTTCTCCTGATCAGCATCCTCTGGCAAAGCATAACTCTGAGAGTAGCTGCTGTAAGAGAACTCACGACGCAAGTAATGCTCTTCCTTCTTCTCCTCCTTCTTCTCATCCTTGTTCTCGATGGATACATTCAGATAGCCATCCTTATCGATGTTCATCTTGACCATATCTTTCTTCAAACCAGGAGCTGCAACCTCCATCGTATAAGCTGTAGCACTTTCCTTGACGTTGACTGCAGGAGCTGTTGCGTTCATGCGTGGCATCAAGTTTGTATCAAAGAAGTTGTCATTAAACCAACTGTTCAACCAATTTGAAACACTGTTATTTCTACGAGCTAACAACATAATGTAAAACCTCCAAATTCTATTTTTCTCGTCCTCTCTTCGCCTTCCGGCTCAGTCGGGATTTCTCATTGTTTTTAATTTATCCTTTTTAATAACGATTGCTTCGGCTTACGAGGCTCAAGGATTTCTAGAAACCCTCAACTGTCATTACTTAGGGTTCTTGTCGTTCCCCTTGCCCTTTCGGCTTCGGCTTTCACTCTATGTAGGAGCAAGTTACGTGCCAACCCGGTTTGTAGATTTGGAATAAACAGTTTTTGCCAATTTTGACTAAAGATTCTGCAAAATTGACAACAATGGATAATTAATTTAAACTTTACTGCTAAAACTTCATGTTTTTTAAACCTGTTTTTCAATCCATGCCATCAGTACCGCTACAGCATACTGTTGTTAAGAAACAGAAGATGTCTCTTGCAGAGAAAAGAGCCACTATGCATGGTGTTCAGACTTATTTGTCTGATGAAGACTATGAACTAAGATTAAGACAAAAAAGAGTTGTGAAGAGATATTACGTGATGCTTTAAAGCAGTATATTCAGGCATTTAAGTAAAATGTCTGCGAAGAGGTATCACCTTCTCGATGGAATATTAAGCAAGATGAGGATGTGTCATAAGTTTATGATTCACCCTCTTCTATTTGTTGAAAGAGATAGGATATGACGCTGAAAGAGATAGGATATGTTGTTGGAAGAGATAGGATATGTTGTTGAGACAGTCAGTATCTTCGATCGCACAACAGCTGTTGTGCGCTTGCATAACAGCTGATATGCGCATGCACAACACCTGTTGTGCATGCGGTAGCCAACTGTTATACACCAACTATTATCTAAACTTTCTTCATACCCTTTTATTGTTTATACAAAATCTTTGTTAATCTCGATTCGTATATACCTTAGAATGTATACTTCAAACCAACCTGGCCACGCCAGCGGCTATAGTATGAGCTAGGATACTTGAGAGGCATATCTGATGGGTTAGCGAACTGGAATACACCATCACCCTTGTACGTGATCGGAGAAACAAACTCGCTGTTATAACCACTACTGAAGGTACGGCCCCAATCCTTGTTCAGGAGGTTAGCCACGTTCATGATATCCAGAGTAAGTTCCAAAGCATGTACATACTTACCTGTACGGATGCCAAACTTCTGACCGAAGTGGAAGTCGAAATGACTCTCGAATGGCAAGTTATCACCATAACGCTCGAAGTACTCACCACGATGATCCTTCACATAACGAGTAGTAGCAAGCCACTGCTTCAAATTAGCACGCTGCTGCTCAGCAGTATAAGCATCTGTACCCAAGAACTGCATTTGGTCTACCTGCGCATCTGTAGGGATGAAAATCAAGTCATTACTTGTACCATTATCTCCGTTGATATCTCCACTATAAACGAGAGAGTAAGGAGAACCGCTCTGACCCTGGTAGATA
>SKEW01001204.1_pt1 | contig 16573 bp, 11 predicted proteins | sample 4841441 | NCBI WGS metagenome assembly SKEW01 (sample SAMN11008799, study PRJNA524170) | human gut metagenome | isolation source: fecal sample from pouch patient p41 | place: Israel: Tel-Aviv | reverse complement strand
TGTATATTAAGAATATATTATTAGATTATTTTTTATGGATTCAAATAAGAACTAATAATTAACTTTAAGTTGAAATTTAATTACTACTTTAATATAATTAAGTTAGTTGTAATTTATATACAGTTAGTTGGAAACGTTACCGAAATGGGGGAGAGGATTTTATGAGAAGAAATTTTAATTCTAAAGAGTTTAATGATAAGTATTATTATGATGGAGAACTTGGAGCTATTTATAATAAAGAAGAGACTATTTTTAGGGTATGGTCACCAGAAGCTAAGAGTTTAGAATTATTACTTTACAGAGATGGGAATACAGAGAGTTTAATAGAAAGAGATTTGCTTCATAAAAAAAGTAATGGACTTTGGGAAATAGTAAAAAAGGGAGATTTAAATGGAGTTTATTATAAGTACCATATTGTAGGAGAAGATTTTGAGCATGATTTTGTTGATCCTTACTGCAAAGCCTTAGGAGTTAATGGGTATAGAGCTATGGTTATTGACTTGAAGAAAACTAATCCTAAGGGATGGGAAAATGAAAAGAAACCATCACTTGAAAATCCCTTAGATTCAATTTTATATGAAATGCATATAAGAGATTTTTCGATTGATAAGAGTTCAGGGGTTTCTTTAGAAAATAGAGGAAAGTTTTTAGGAATAATTGAAGAAAATACAAAAGTTCCTGGTACAGAAGTAAAAACAACCTTAGATCATTTAAAGGAATTAGGAATAACCCATGTACATCTTTTACCTTCCTTTGATTTTGGAACAGTTGATGAGGAGAGATTAGATGAAGAGCAGTATAATTGGGGATATGACCCTGTAAATTATAATGTACCAGAAGGATCATATTCTAAAAATCCATATAAAGGTGAAGTTAGAATTAAAGAGTTTAAGGAAATGGTACTTAAACTTCATAGAGCAGGAATAAGAGTTATAATGGATGTTGTGTATAATCACACTTATTCAGGAGAAAACTCTAATTTAAATTTATCTTACCCAGGATATTATCATAGACAAGATGACTTTGGGAATTTTTCTAATGGTTCTGGATGTGGTAATGAATTAGCATCAGAAAGACTTATGGTAAGAAAATATATGGTTGATTCATTAAAGTATTGGGCAAAAGAATATCACATAGATGGATTTAGATTTGATTTAATGGCATTACATGATATTGAAACCTTAAAGGAAATAAGAGAAGAATTAAATAAAATAGATCCTTCAATATTAATATATGGAGAAGGATGGAATGGAGGAGACTCTCCACTGCCTAAAGAAGAAGCTTGTTTTAAATGTAATATAGGTAAATTTGATAAATTACAAATAGCAGCTTTTAGTGATGATATGAGAGATGGGATAAAAGGACATGTAGCACATCTTAAAGAAGGAGGCTTCGTAAATGGAGGAGAAGACTTTGAAGAGAGTATAAAGTTTGGAATAGTAGCTTCTACTTATCATGAAGGAGTAGATTATAATAAAGTAAATTATTCAGATTCTCCTTGGGCAAATGAACCTTATCAGACAGTAAATTATTGCTCAGCCCATGATAACAATACATTACACGATAAGCTTAAAATTGTATGTGAAAATGCTTCTGAAGAAGAGATAATAGAAATGAATAAGTTAAGTGCTGCTATTTTCTTAACATCTCAAGGAATACCCTTTATTCATTCAGGAGAGGAGTTTTTAAGAACTAAGACTAATGAAAAGGGAGAATTTATTGAAAATAGTTATAATTCTAATGACTTTGTAAACAAGATTGATTGGACTAGAAAAGTAAAGTATATGGATTTATTTAAATACTATAAGGGATTAATTGAATTAAGAAAGGAATATCCTTTATTTAGGTTAGAAAGTAACAAAGAAATAAGAGAAAAAATTTCATTTATAGAGAGTGAGTTAGGAATAAAGAAAAAGGGTATAGTTGCTTATAGATTAAAAGATCATAATAATGAATTCATAGTAGTTTTTAATAGTAATAATAATGAAGTTAAAATAAACCTTCCTAAGGGTCTTTGGGGAGTTATGGTTAATAATAAATTTTCAGGAAAAGAAATAAAGGATGAAGCTAGAGATTTTTATGATATAATAAGAAAGTCAGCATGTGTTCTTAAAAAATTAAGTGATTAAATATAATTATAAAGTTTATAGGTTGCAATAAAATAACTTTTGATAAAGATACTTGTTTAAAATAGAGCTGATTATGAAATTTTCATATAGCTCTATTTTTATTATTAAATTTAATATGAATTAAATTTAAACAATTTGTAACAAAAATATTTTTGTAAAGTTTTATTATAAGTAATGAGAGGTTAATAATTTAATTTATATAGACATGGAGATGAATTTTGTGAGTAACAAAGTAAGAAATGGAAAACATAATAAGTATTTAAAAAGAAGAATAGCAGTTGCTGTAGCTGGTATTGTAGTAATTGCAGGAGTAGGTTTTGGAATTAAATCACTAGTTAGCAATAAAGCTAATAAGGAGGCTTTAGCTTCAGCTAAGGAAGAGGAAACTAAAAAAGAAGAGGAAAAACCAAAACCAACAGACATAATGCCAAATGGTAATATAATTTATGCTGCAGATTCCTATGCAGTTAGTGCAGATGAAGTTGAAAAAATGCTTGAAGGAAAAGCTTCAAATAATGATAAAGAAATATTTTTAACTTTTGATGATGGTCCAAGTGAAAATACAAGGGAAATATTAAAGATTTTAAAGGAAGAAGATGTACATGCTACATTTTTTGATATAGGATCTGCCTTAAAGGATAATAAAGAAAATCAAGAGTTATTAAAACAAGAAATTGATCAAGGAAATGCAGTAGCTGGTCATAGTTTTTCACATAATTATAAAACATTGTATCCAGGAAATTCAGTTGATGTAAATAAATTTATGAGCGAATTAAATGAAACTAATGAAATAATGAAAAGCGTATTAGGAAAAAACTTTAATGCTAGAGTAATTAGAATGCCAGGTGGATATATGTCTAGAAGATATTATAGAGATCCTAACTTAAAAGCTTTAGATGAGGCTTTTGCAAAGGATAATATAGTTAGTATAGATTGGGATGCAGAAACTGGTGATGCAACTGGAAGACATTATACAGTAGAGCAATATGTTGAAAACTCAACTAAAAATGGAACACTGATTGATAAATATTTTAATATCATAAATCCATCAGCTTTTCCTGGAAATAAAAGATTCATTATAGGTTCTGCCATAAAAAATAAACCTAAAAAACATGGAATAGAAACTATCATACACAATTTCATTGTAGTATCTATTTTTTGTTTAACTTGTATTTTATCTTTAAGAATATATAATTCAGAAATTATAGGTATTATTGAGGCAGCTAATGCAGTGGCTAAGGTCATAGGAATATTAGTAAACACAGTAGCTTTCCCTGTAAGCTGAGCATATAAAACTGTGGCCTCTTGCCCAGTAAACCCAGCTTGTAAAAGCTTTTGAGGAACTAAGACAGAATCTATAACCCCCATAACACTTCCTACGGCAGCCCCTATAGATATAGGAAGAGCTATATTTATTATTTCCATAAATATTTTATGACTACCTTTTATCTTACCAAGTTTAAAACTATTTTTTATCTTTCTATATTTAGGAATTAAATATAAGGCTGCTACAAAGGCTCCAGCTACAGCTCCAAAGGATGCTCCCCCTGCAGAGTATTCAATTCCTTTATCTATCAATATATAAGCTAATCCAACACCAACTATAACTCTTCCTATTTGCTCTAGTATTTGAGATATAGCAGTTGGAGTCATATTCTGAAATCCTTGAAAAAAACCTCTAATAGGGGTTATTATTCCTATTAATGTAGGAGCTAAACAAATTCCTAGTATAGAATAATAAGCCTTATCATCCCATTTTAAAAATGGTAAAAGAAATTTACCACCTACAGCTAAAAAGATGCTTGTCCCTATTCCTAGTAAAACCATTACCTTTAAAGCTTCTTTTATTACCTGAAAACTTTCCTCATACTTTCCTAGAGCATTTTTCTCAGATACTAATTTAGATACTGCTATAGGTATTCCTGCTGCAATGGCAACAAAAAGCATATATAAAGGATATGTCATTTGATAATATCCTAAACCTTCATCTCCTATTAACATTATTAATGGCCATCTAAAAAATAAACCAAGAAACTTGGCTAAAATACCAGCACAAGCAAGTACAAGACTACCTTTTATAAGGGATTGTTTCTTCATAAAATACCTCCAAATTTAAATTAACCAAATTATATTAAAATACTATAAAAAGTGCGTGGATTTAATATTACTTAATTTAAGTAAGGATTTACTTTCTCTAAATTAAGTCTCATTTTATATTATTTTAAATTCAGAGGTATTATTACTATTTAAAATACAAATATTTAATTATGATAGCTTTATTGTTCCATTTGTTTGCCTAAGAATGCAGCTGCTGTTTCTGCTAGTTTTTGTTCAACCTCTCCTAAAGCTTTGCCTTCTTTAGAAAGTATAACTACAGACCCTATAGCATCACCCTCAGCTAATATAGGTGCTATAACCTGCCCACTATATTTACTTTCATCATCGTCACTATGGATTGGTATTAAGTTTTTATTAGTAGCACTTAATACTACTGATTTTCTCTTATCCATTATATCTTCTAACTCATCACTTATTTTTCTTTCTAAAAACTCTTTTTTAGAAGTTCCACTTACAGATATAAATGCATCATTATCTGATATCAGAATTATGTGTCCTGTAGATTGTTGTAGAGCTTCAGCATATTCCTTTGAAAAATCTGTTAGTTCCCCTATTGGTGAGTATTTTTTTAATATTACTCCACCATCTCTATCAGTAAAGATTTCTAAAGGATCCCCTTCTCTTATTCTTAAAGTTCTTCTTATTTCCTTAGGTATTACAACTCTACCTAAATCATCAATACGTCTTACTATTCCAGTAGCTTTCATTTATATGTACCTCCCTGTATAAATACTAATCACTAATCTTTGTCTACACTAATAGTATTTAATTTATTTGAAATTTTATGCATATTGATTATATTTATGTCATCTTTAAATTTAATAGCCAATTTAAGAAAATATCTCTTAAAAAACTCTAAAAAAAAGACTTATGGAATAACCTCCATAAGTCTTAATAAAAACTATTTGCTTATTTTTAAACCTTCTTGTAATTTATCATCATAAACTTTAACATTTAAATCTTTTTTCCATTGCTCTAAATCTTTTTGATAAGCTTCTTTTTTCTTTTGATTTTCTAAAATTGATATAATTTGCTCTTTAGCTTGCTCTTCTGTTAATTGTGTTTCTTTATCAGTAATATTTGTAGCTTTAATTATATGATATCCAAATGAACTTTTAACAGGTTTTGAAATTTCTCCATCCTTTAGACCTTTCAACCCTTCCATAAAGTCTTTATCAAAGTTTGAATTATTATAATCTACTCTTCCTAAGTTCTCAGCTATAGGTTCTTTCTTAGGATCTTTATTCTTCTCATATTTATTAAATAAATCATCAAAAGTTGTTTTTCCTGATTGAATTTCATCATATGCCTTTTGAGCTTCTTCTTCAGTTGGAAATAATAAGTGTTTTACATCAGCACCAGCTTTAACTACAAACTGTTGTTTATTTTCATCATAATATTTTTTTATATCTTCATCAGATACTTTTACATCCTTAGTAGCATATTCTACAGTCGCTTCAGCTATAACTTGATTTTTTAAGAATTCCTTAAATGTATCTTCTGTATATCCTTCAGCCTCTAAAGCTTTATCAAAGTTATCTCCCATTCCTTTTTTGATATTCTCAAATTGTTCATCTACTTTTTTCTTAATATCTTCTTCTGATGGTTTTATTCCTAATTTATCAGCTTCAGCAACTAATACTTTGTCAGTTACTAAGCTCTGTACTACACTTTGTCTTTGTTGTAATATTTGTTGTGCAACTTGAGGGTCATCCATATATTTATCACCATATTGGCTTTTCATTTGAGCAAAGACTCCTTTTAAATGTGAATCAACCTCTCCTAAAGTTATTTTCTCTCCGTTAACTGTAGCTACAGTCGTCTTATCAATAGCGGCTTGAGTTTTTTCTACCATATTACACCCAACAGCACTAAACATTAAAACTCCCACTAGTGCAGATGCGACTATTTTTTTTACACTTACCATTCTAATACCTCGCCTTTCTCCTATTAAAATTTACATAATATTCTAGTCAAATTCTATTTTAGTATATCAATGTTACAGTAATATTTCAATTTATAAATTATTAATTATTTAAATCTATTAACTTATCTAACATCTCTTTAAAAGTAGATAAAACATCTTCTTTTTTCTTGTCCTTCACTCTATATAAAATTGTTGGTTTATCTCCAAATTCAATTAATATATCATCTTTATATTCTTCTAAAAGTACTTTAAATATTCTCTTATCTGTTCTTTCTCTACTTTCAAATATAAATATTATATCTTCATTCTTTTCTTTTATTTCTTCAATATTTAAAAGTTTAGCTTTGCTTTTTATATAAGCTATGTCCATAAGATTATAAACTGTATTTGGTATATTAGAAAATCTATCTTCTAATTCCTCTCTAACATATTCATAATCCTCTTCATTTTCTATAGCAGCAATTTTCTTATATACTTCAATCTTTTGAATCTCATCTTTTATATAACTTGAAGGAATAAATGCATCCACTTTTAAATCTACAGTTGTCTCTACTGGCTCTCTTTCTATTTCACCCTTAACAATTTTTATAGTGTCTTCTAACATTCTACAGTATAAATCATATCCTATAGCCGCCATATGCCCATGCTGAGCTGACCCCATCATATTTCCAGCTCCTCTTATTTCAAGGTCTCTCATGGCTATTTTAAATCCTGATCCAAGCTCTGTAAAATCTTTTAAGGCTTTAAGTCTCTTCTCTGCTACCTCAGTTAATACCTTATCTCTTTGATATAGGAAATATGCATAAGCAACCTTGTTACTTCTACCAACTCTTCCTCTTAATTGATAAAGCTGAGAAAGTCCCATTTTATCTGCATCATTTACTATCATTGTGTTTACATTTGAAATATCAATTCCTGTTTCTATTATAGAAGTACATACTAAAACATCATACTTTCTTTCCATAAAGTCTATCATTTCAGTTTCTAACTGTCTCTCTGTCATTTGTCCATGAATTACAGTTGCCTTACACTCTGGAACAAGCTCTTGTATATAATTAGCTATCTCTTGAATACTTTCAACTCTATTATGAACAAAATAAACTTGACCATCTCTATTAATTTCTCTTAAAATTGCATCTCTAATAAGTTGATCATTTTGTTCTACAACATAGGTTTGAATAGGATATCTATTCTCTGGTGGAGTCTCTATTACAGAAATATCTCTTACCCCTGTAAGTGACATATGAAGAGTTCTAGGTATTGGCGTTGCACTTAAAGTAAGAACATCAACATTCTTCTTAAAACTCTTAATCTTTTCTTTTTGAGCTACTCCAAATCTTTGCTCTTCATCTACAATAAGAAGCCCTAAATCCTTAAACTGAATATCCTTAGAAACAAGTCTATGAGTTCCTATTAATATATCAACATTTCCTTCTTTTAAAGCTTTTAAAGTTTCTGTTTGTTGCTTCTTAGTCCTAAATCTACTTATCATATCAATAGTTATAGGAAATCCTGCAAATCTTTTTTTCATATTCTTATAATGTTGCTCTGCTAATATTGTTGTAGGAACTAAAAATGCTACTTGCTTTCCTTCCATTACGGCCTTAAATGCGGCTCTAATGGCAACCTCTGTTTTTCCATATCCAACATCACCACAAAGTAATCTATCCATAACTTTGTTTGCTTCCATATCACTCTTTATATCTTCAATAGCTGATAATTGGTCTGGTGTTTCTTCATATGGAAATTCATCTTCAAATTGCTTTTGCCATTGAGTATCCTTTGAGAATTTATATCCCTTTACAGTAGATCTCTCAGCATATAATTTTACTAAGTCACCAGCTATGTCATTTATGGATTTTCTTACCTTAGCCTTAGCTTTTTGCCACTCATTTCCTCCTAATTTACTTATCTTAGGAGAAGCACTATCTGATCCAATATATTTTTGAACTAAATCTAATTGTTCAACTGGCACATATAATTTATCACCTTTTGAATATTCAATATCTAAATAATCTCTTTTATGTCCTTGAACTTCTATTTGTTTTATTCCTTTATAGACACCTATACCACTATTTACATGAACTACATAGTCTCCTGGCTTTAACTCAGCGAAACTCTTAATTTTAGATACACCTTTTGATTTTTTTCTCTTAGTTTTTTTAGCTCTTTTACCCTCACCAAAAACACTCTTATCTGATATTAAACAAAGTTTTATATCAGGGTACTCAAATCCTTTATTCTGCTCTCCAAAGGTTATTACAACTTCTCCATTATTTATTTCATCAACTTCGTCTTTATATACACTTTCTATCTCTAATTCTCTTAAAGTGTTTACTAATCTTTCTCCCCTTGGTCTTGTTCCTGAAAGTATTAAAGTTCTAAATCCATTTTTCTTATTCTCTTTTATATCATCTATAAGCATATCAAGTTGACCTTGATATCCACTTTTAGTACTTTGTTTTACTTCAACTTTATTGAAGGATTCTATAAATCCACCATCTCCAAAAGGAGCTAGATTTATTACTTTATTCCCCTTAAATGATTCTTCTACCACCTCAGCACTTAAGCTTAAATTAATTTGAGAAGGTAATATGCTCCCTCTTTCTAGGAAGGCTTCATAGTTTTCAGTAAACTCAAATACAGTACTTTCTAGCTTTCCCTTACATCTTTTAGCATCATCAATTATAAAGGTGTAATTATTTAAATAATCAAATAAGGTTGCTGGTTTATCAAAGAAAAATGGGAGATAACTATCTATAGTTTCAAAGCTCCAATTTTCTTGTAATGATTCTATATTTCTTTCTATTAATTTTCTAAGTCTCTCTTTTATTTCCTTATCAGAAACTTTGTTTTCAAAGTCAGAAAGTTCTTTTCTCATCTTTTCTATAGCATGTTCTATAGTTTCTTTACTTAATATAACTTCCTTAGCAGGGAATATTTCTGCTCTCTTTACCTTTTCTATACTTCTTTGTGATTCTACATTAAAAGTTCTAATAGAATCAACTTCATCTCCAAATAACTCTATTCTAAAAGGATTAGCAGAATTAGGAGGAAATACATCTAATATTCCTCCTCTTAATGAAAATTCACCTTTTCCTTCAACTGTTTCTAATCTTTCATAACCTGATTCAATAAGTTTATGAGAAATCTCTTTAAAATCGACTTCATCTCCAACTTTAATTTTTAATATATGACTTTTATAAAGCTCCTTAGGTGTATAAGTTGCTGCAAAAGCATCTATAGACGTAACTATAATTTTTTTAGTGCTTCTTAGCATTTCCTTTATAACCTTTAACCTTGCCCATCTTAAATCACCAGAAATAGCATCTATATTGTAAAACACAATCTCTCTTGAAGGTAAATAATACACATTAGGTAAGTAAAAAGATAAATCCTCATATATATTTCTAGCTTCAATATCATTATGCGTAACAACAACTATAGGCTTATCTGATTCCTCATATATACCATTTATAAAATATGATTTTCCCGAATCAGATAAACCATTTATCATTACTGGATAATTTCCACTTTCCATAAAAGATTTAACCTTTTGAAAAGCCTCACTATTTAATAAGGGAGCCATTAACCCCTGTAACCTCAATCTAAACACCACCATTCTAAAATAAATAAACTATTCTATATTAACTCCATTAAATTTATTCATTGATTCCTTAGCATCATTTTTTACAATTTCAACTATTGCATCACTTACTACTGGAATAACCTTTTCTATATGTTCCCTATCTTCCTTTGAGAATTTTCCTAAAACGTGATTTACTAAGTTATCTTTAGGTTGTCCTACACCCACTTTAACCCTTGGGAATTTATCTCCACCAAGATTTTGTATTATGCTCTTGATTCCATTATGCCCACCAGCACTACCTTTTTCTCTTATTCTTAATCTTCCTATATCTAAACTTATATCATCATAAACTACTATTATTTCATCATCTTCTAACTTATAAAAGTTAGCAAGTTCTCTTATGCTTTCTCCACTTAAATTCATATATGTTAAAGGTTTTAATAAAATAACCTTTTTATTCTCTATAAATCCTTCACCGCAAATACCTTTAAATTTTTCCCTATTTACATCAATATTATACTTATTTGCCATATAATCAATTACATCAAATCCAATGTTATGTCTAGTTTGCTCATATTGTTTTCCCGGATTTCCTAATCCAACTATTAAAATCATATTAACCTCCATATTGATTAAATTCTTAATTTTTAATTAAATCATTCTTTAATTATACTTTTACTATTAATATAAAACAATAAAAAACCCCTCACTAAATTATGTGAAGGGTTATATTCTTTTAATCAATTTAAAGTTACAGAAATATCCTTTGTGGTATCTCCTCTTATAACTTTAAGTTTAATTATGTCACCTACAGAATGTTTTTTCAATAAGTCAGCTAAGCTTTCTATATTCTTAACCTTCTCATTATCAGCTTCAACTATTATATCAGTTGGTTTTATTCCTGCATTAAAGGCATTGCTACCTTTATCAACATCTTCTACATAAATTCCATAAATATTGCTCTTTTCATCTGCAACAGTAGATCCTGTAACTCCTAAGGTTACACTTGCAGTTACGCCACCTTTTCTTATTATAGAATCTGCTATTCTTAAAGCATCATTTATTTCTAAGGCATAATATATTCCTGGTTTAGAAAATTTATTAGTAAAATACAAACTATTTATACCAATAACAACTCCATTATAGTCACATAATATACCACTATTATTATCTGAATTTATTAAAGAATTAGTTTCTATAAGATCAAAGACCTTAGAATCAGAATGACCTTCTTCTCCTACGCTTGTTTTCTTTATAGGCGCACTAACTATTCCATTAGATACAAAACCTACAGGTTCCTCACTTGTTGTATTTCCTAAGGTTGCAACTTTTTCGCCTATTTCTAGAACCTCTAATTCTGATGTTGAAATACTTTTTAATCCATTAGCCCCTATTTTTAATACTGCAATATCAGTATCCTTATCAAATCCAACAATTCTAGCCTCAAAAGGACTTATATCATTACTTGATATTTTTACATAGACTTTTGAAAAATCCTTTATTGCACTATAACTAGTTATTATGTACCCATCTGTTCTTATGATAGATCCAGAAACATTTTTACCATCATCTTTTCCTATAGCTAAGTTATTACTATCATCACCGATTGTAACTAAACTACATCCTGATTTATTTACTAAATTGGTTATATCATATCTACCATCTTTTATTTCATTTAAAAGATTTGCTTTTTGCTCTTTCATGGTTAAATCTTTAGTATAGTGTTTAAAGGCAATAAAACTCACTAAAACAACTAGAATAACAAAACTAACTAACTTTAATAAGCTCTTTATCCAAAACCTTTTTTTATCCTTTTTAATCACTATATTGTCATAGTTTTTTTCATTTACTCCATGGAGATCCTTCCCCTTTTTAGAGTTCTTAAAAAAATTCCCCATAAAGACCCCCTATGCAATACTTATTTAACTTTAGTTAAAGTAAAATTAAATCTAACACCTTTTATTTCACCATTTTTATCTTTGACATTTTCAGCCCAAATATCTTCTTCTAGTTGCAGTATTATATTTCTCACAATAGATAATCCTAACCCTGTACTAGTTTTATTACTTCTCGCCTTGTCAACTTTATAAAATCTATCCCAAATATGAGTTAAATCATATTCATCTATTCCTTTACTAGTGTTAAATATGCTAACAATAATCTTACTTCCCTTTGTCTTAGTTGATATTTTAACTTCACCATTTTCATCACAGTATTTTATAGCATTATCAACTAAATTAGTAACAACCTGTATTAATCTATCATTATCTCCATAAACATATAATTTTTCGCTCTCTAATAGAACTTCAATTTTTATATTTTTACTTGCAGCCTTTTGATTCATCTTTAATACAGTTGTCTCTATAATTCTATTTAATTCTAACTCACTTATATTAAACTCTAGTTTTCCAGCTTGCATAGCAGATAAATCTAGTAAGTCATTTATAAGTCTAGTTAATCTACTTATCTCATCATTTACTATAACAAGATAATATTCTTCTTTATCTTTAGGAATAACCCCATCTAATATGGCAGTTATGAAGCCCTTAATCGATGTCATTGGTGATCTTAACTCATGAGATACATTAGATATAAATTCCCTTCTATTTAGTTCTGCCTCCTCAATAGAAGTTGCCATTATATTAAATGATTCAGCTAACTCACCGACCTCATCATCATAAGAAACATTAACTCTATTTCCAATTTCTCCATTAGCAATTTTTTTAGCAGCATTATTTATAACTTTTAAAGGTTTTATGATTATCTTTTTTGAAATAAAATATATTGCTAATCCAGAAAAAATTATAGCTATAGCTACACACATCCATACAATTTGATTAATTCTAACAAGAGAATCTGATAAAGCACTTAAAGGAGTAACTATTGAAACAGCTCCTGTAAATACCCCCTTGTAGAAGATAGGTTTAGAATATATAAATTCATTTTTTTTCTTCTGCTCTATAGGAATATTTTCCTTTAATGTTTTCATATCATTATCATCTATTTTTGTGCGTTTTAAATAATCATATTTTTCATTAGAAACTGAATATATGTAACCATAACTATCAATTAAATAAATATCTGCTTTTAATGAATCTCCTATAAATGATATAGATTTATCTAATTCACCTAAAGTAGTTTCACTATTCATAAATGAATTTACAACTTGTTCTATAACTTCCGCTTCTCCAGATAAAGTTTTTAATCTTTCTTGATAATATTCTTCTCTAAACAAGCTAGAAAGTATTATACCTACAATAAAGAAAGTAATGCATATTGTTACGCTTAGTGTTAAGATTAACTTTGGAACTAAGCCACGACATCTCATTATTTCACCTCAAATTTATACCCAACACCCCAAACAGTTTCAAGTTGCCAGTCTTCTCCACCGTTTAATTTTTCTCTTAATCTCTTTATGTGAACATCAACAGTTCTTGAATCACCTGGGTAATCATATCCCCAAACTTCACATAATAATTGATCTCTTGTGAAAACTTTATTCTTGTTGCTTGCAAGATAGTGTAAAAGTTCAAACTCTTTAGGTGGAGTCTTAACTTCTTCTCCATTGTATATAACTTTATATGAGTTAGCATCTATAGTTAAACCTGGGAAGTTTAATACTACATTATCTGGCTCTTCTCCTGAATATCTTCTCATAACCGCTTTTACTCTAGCTAATAATTCTTTTGGTTCAAAAGGTTTAACTACATAGTCATCTGCACCGATTTCTAAAGCTAATACCTTATCAAAAGTTTCTCCTTTAGCAGTTAACATTATTACTGGAACGTTACTATCTTTTCTTATCCACTTTAATACTTCCATTCCATCAATTCCAGGTAGCATCATATCTAATACAACTAGGTTAGGGCTAAAGTTAACAAATTCTTCTTTAGCAGCCTTTCCATCATGAGCTACTTTAACGTTATATCCTGTAGTTTCTAGATACATTTTTATGACTTCACATATATTCTCATCGTCGTCTACAATTAAAATCTTTCCTAATAAACCTTCCATAAAATTCACCTCTTAAAATCCTTTCTGTAACTATTCTACATTTGTCCTTATTTTATGCAGTTTTATACTTTAAAAACATGAAATATTTTCATTTAACATATTATTAATGTATATAAATAAAGTGTAAAACATTTATTGATTTTTATCAATTTATAATTAACAAAATTATTTTATTTTTACATTTTAATCAAATTTAAACGTTTTTGTTTAAAAAAAAGTTTCAATTTTTAGTGATTTTATAAAAAAAAGAGCGACATATGCGCTCTTTTTTTTAGTCTTGGAATAATCCACTTAATGGTTCATCATCATAAATTCTATTTATTGCATCTGCCATAATTGGTGCAACTGATAATGATTTAAACTTATTTAAACCTTCTCCCTCTGGAAGAGCTATAGTATTTAACATAACTAACTCTTCAATAGCACTGTTATTTATTCTTTCAAATGCAGGACCTGATAATACTCCATGAGTACAACAAGCATATACATTTTTTGCTCCTAAATCTTTAAGAGCATTAGCTGCATTAGTTATTGTTCCTGCAGTGTCTATCATATCGTCTATTAAGATACAAACTTTGTCCTTAACATCTCCTATTATATTCATTATTTCAGATACATTTGCTTTTGGTCTTCTTTTATCAATTATAGCTATTGGAGCATTAAGTTTATCTGCAAACTTTCTAGCTCTAGTTACTGAACCTAAATCTGGTGAAACAACAACTACATCATCTCTATCAGCTAATCCTTTTTCAACAAAATATTTTGCTAAAATTGGTGAGCCTAATAAGTGATCTACTGGTATATTAAAATAACCTTGAATTTGTGCTGCATGTAAATCCATAGTAAGAACTCTATCTGCACCCGCTGCTGTTAATAGGTCAGCTACTAACTTAGCTGTTATTGGATCTCTTGACTTAGCTTTTCTGTCTTGTCTAGCATATCCATAGTAAGGTATAACAGCATTTATTCTTCCTGCTGATGCTCTTTTAAAGGCATCTATCATTATTAATAACTCCATTAAGTTATTATTTACAGGACTACAAGTTGATTGAACTATAAATACATCGCAACCTCTAACAGTTTCTTTTATATTTACTGATATTTCTCCATCACTGAAAGTACCAACTTCAGCTTTACCTAGAGGAATGTTTAGCGCCTTTGCAATCTCTCTAGCTAATTCTGGATGAGAATTACCTGTAAATATTTTTATGTTTTTTGAATGATTTTCCATTTAGTGAAGACCTCCTTAAAATTAAACCTAGCCTTTGGCATTTGTATATTTAATGCTTATTTAAGCTTTTTTCTTTCAACCCAGCCCTCTATGTTTTGTTGTTTAGCTCTTGCTATTGCTAAACTTCCTTCTGGAACCTCTTTAGTTATTGTTGATCCTGCAGCTATATAAGTATTATCTTTTACTTCTACAGGTGAAACTAAATTAGTATTACATCCTATAAATGAATCATCACCTATGATTGTTTTGTGTTTTTTCTTTCCATCATAGTTAACTACAACTGTACCGCATCCAAAGTTACATCTTTCTCCAACTTCAGCGTCTCCAATGTAAGTTAAGTGTGATACCTTTGTATTATTTCCAATTGTTGATTTTTTAATTTCAACAAAATCACCAATTCTAACATGTTCTCCAATATTACTTTCTGGTCTAACATAAGCAAATGGTCCTACAGTTGTTTCATCACCTATTTTACTATCTAAAATAACTGAACTTTGAATTTCAACACCATTTCCTATTGTACTATTGTTAATTCTTGAATTAGGATATAAAACACAATCCTCTCCAATTACTGTTTTTCCTTCTATAACATTACCTGGATAGATTATAGTGTCCTTACCAATAACTACTTCTGGTTCTATATATGTGTTTAGAGGATCTATTATAGTAACTCCATTATCTAAATGAGTTCTATTTATTCTATTTCTCATTATGCTTTCAACTTTAGCAAGCTCAGCTCTTGAATTAACCCCTAAAGTTTCTTCAAAATCTGTGATCATTGCTCCAACTTTCTTGTTCTCTTTCTTTAATATTTCTATAACATCTGTTAAGTAATATTCTCCTTGAGCATTATCATTTGAAAGTTGTTCTAAAGAAGTTAATAAACTTTCTATATCAAAACAATACATTCCTGCATTGATTTCTTGTATTTTTATTTCTTGTTCATTACAATCTTTATGTTCTACAATTTTTTCAACTGATTCACCATTTCTAACTATTCTTCCATAGCCAGTTGGATTTTCTATCACTGATGTTAACAGTGTAGCTGAATTCTTTTCATTGATATGTGTATCAACTAAATTCTTAACAGTTTCAGGCTTTATTAAAGGAGCATCTCCTGTAAATATAGCTACTACTCCTGTTTTTCCTTCTAAAAAGTCTTTTGCACATTTAACAGCATGGCCAGTTCCTAACTGCTCTGCTTGTAAAGAATAACTAACATTTCTTGATGTAGTTCTTTCTTTAACTAATTCAGCACCTTTTCCTATTATTACATTAACATCATCTATCTCTGCATTTCTCATAGCATCAATAACATGATTAACCATTTCTTTTCCACAAGCTTTGTGTAGAACTTTTGGTAACTTAGATTTTATTCTAGTTCCTTGACCTGCTGCTAATATTATAGCACATTTATTCATAAAAACACCTCTTTGTGATACTCATTTTATTATATAAGCTATACTATTTAAATTTAATCTCTTATTTTTTTCAGAAATCTTCAAATTTCTCATTTTCAATTATATGTTAATAAATTACTTATTTCAATAATAACTTAATAATGC
>SKEW01001190.1_pt1 | contig 16734 bp, 16 predicted proteins | sample 4841441 | NCBI WGS metagenome assembly SKEW01 (sample SAMN11008799, study PRJNA524170) | human gut metagenome | isolation source: fecal sample from pouch patient p41 | place: Israel: Tel-Aviv | reverse complement strand
GTATAAGTCAACTATTTTTAAGGTTTTTATACTTTTATTTAAAATATTTATACTTTAAAAATTTATAAAATATACTTCAAAATGAAGTATGAATATTTTTATATTATACTAAAGATAATTATTATAGAAGTAAATTTACTTAAAAATACAAAGTTTTTTTTAAAAAGATGTTCTATGTAGGTTAGAAGAGGTGAAAATGAACGAGTCTTAATTATCACCCAAAAACAAAGTTAAAGTGTGACTAAATATAGTATCATATTTTTATAACATGAGTCATAGAATTTAATATAAGTCTTATTTTAGGGGGATTGGAAATGACTGATGTAACTTTAAAAAAAGAATCTAATAATAATGAGATTCGTATGCAAACTATTCAAATGTTTTATGATCGCGAAGAATTATTTAAATATTTAGAAGAAGCAAAACAAGAAGGAAAGAAAGGTGTTAAGGCTCTATATGCTGAGTTTTTTCCAGACAATGTTGATAGCGATGATGAAAATCTTCCAGGTGCTATCTTTGAAGAATATGAAATTTAAAAAAAGCACTTAACAGTGCTTTTTATTTAGATTTTTTTTCATATTTAAATTCTTTAATGTGTTCAAAAATCTGTTGTTTCAAAATATCTACATCAGTTCCCCATGCGACTGCGATACGGAATGCTCCAGGATCTTTAGCAACTCGATAACCATAGTAACGATAATTTGGACGTTTATTCCCTTCCGATGTCGAAGGTATTGCGAATTTAATAAATTCAGTTCTTTCGGAATCGTTTAAAAAACGTTGGAATTGTTGAGGGTGTACCACATATGCTGCCTTGCAATACTCTCGAACCACTTGCTCTTTGAAATGATTTGCATCAAGTAGCTTGATTTCGCCTCTTAAAATTTCTGGAACAATAGTACTTAAATATTCTGGTTTATTGACCGATTCTATTTTATAAATCGTTTCTTCCTTTTTAGTTTTTCTATTCATTCGTTTTTTTTCAATCACTTTTGAATAACCTTGTTTAACTAAAAATTCACGAATTGCTTGTTCGGCTTCATTGCGGTAAAAATAATCACTCAGATCAATGTCAACAAAGATTCGTGAGTCAGCTACTTCGCAAGAAAGTAGCATCATGGCAATAAAATCAAGTTTGAAGAATAATTTTTTTCTGTGAAACGCTTGGAAAAATTGAGCTTCTTCTAACACGTTGCCTTCTCGATCTTTCTTAAGTCCTGCATAGTCTCCTTCTGCATCTTCAAAAATAAACTTTTTAATAAATCTCGTTGCTCCCGTTGTGACTTTAATATAGTTAAAAAATGTGTGTTTTAAGAAAAGAAATAGATAGTTTGGGCTAACATCTAACAGTTCACAAATTTCATCTGTGATGACATTGTAACTATATTTTATAAATAACACTTCAAAAATAAGAGAATTACTTTCATAAAGTGCATCTAAATTATTTCTTAACTCCAAAATTTTTTCAGAGTTAGTCTCAATTTTTAATTTAGCTTCTGACTGGTGTATTTGATCAGTGACTTGATTTAACTTCTCTAATAACTCGGCTTCACTTTTATTAACAAAAGGATTATCTTTGTTTACTTTCATTTTAGCAAGCATTTCATTTCGCTTTTTTAAATCCATGGCTATGAACCTCCTTTTTATCATTATAAATGTGACTAAATATAGTATCATTTTATCATATAAAAAATTTAAATTCTACTCTTTTTCGGCTTGGCTTCAAAATAAAAAAACACTCATATGGAATGTTATAATAAAAGTTAATTGTTAGAATGCCCATCAGAGCGATTTTAAGCGTTTTTTAGAGCTTTTAGGCGAACAGTCGATAACTTTATCGAAATAGCTCTAAAAAACGTCTTATGAGTTTAAATTAATGATTGCATTTAACATCTCAATTCAAGTTATTGATCTGAAATTAATTTTACGCTATTTTTTTAACGATTTAAGCAATCTTAATCGAAAAGTAGATAAAGTTATCGACTCACCTCATTTAAATAGCTTATAGGTCGAAAAAATGGATTAAAAGTGAGTTCTGATAAATAAAGAAGAATAGCATAGCGTCTATATAGTGTGCCATCTCAACCCCCCCCAGTAAAAGAGGTGTGCAAAAACTCCCTTTTTGAAAATAGAGAATTACATATAGTCTACTCTCTCCTATTAACGAAGTATCGATATGTGTCCAATTTAAAAATCTAAATTCTCATTTAAATAGTTTAATAATGAATTACTTGAAATCTTTCTTTAGAAAAATAAAATTATAATAGCATCACACAAAAGGAGGAATCTCTCATGAATGAGAAACAATTAGAAATAATCAAAATAATTTGTTCAACTTATGAAACTTTAGCTAAAGAGTTAAGATCATCAATAGAAAGTGTTATAAATAATACAAATAACTCATCTGAAACTGAAATAAAGTCAATGATTGATGAAAATAATAAAGACTTAATACTCATAAATAAAAAAACCAAACGAATAGTATTTGCAGGAAATAATAAGAGAGACTTATTAAATTTTCTATACGACACAAAAGAAATATCAATAACACCAGAAGCCTCCATTCAAGAGATAGCTGAACTAATAATCTGTACAGACTATGAATTAAAGTTTAATAGAAGTATATAATTAAATATTTTATTTTAAAATCAATTCATTTCTTTTCTTCTTCTCTTCATATACTTCGCCTTCGCCTCTGTATACTCTTTTTAATATAGTATAAATATCTGTCCCTGAGGTCTCCTAAAGCATTGAAAAATAACAATCGTTTTTAAAATTTACATATAAATATCTGTCCCTGAGGTCATGAATTTGAATTTTAAAAAAAGCTCGTAACCATTAAAACATCAGTTTCAGTTTTGGGATGCAAAAAAGTAAATTACATCAATTTTTGCAAAGAAAAAAGCAGTCATTTTTACAATGGCTGCTTTTATTGTATTATCAATGTTTTTAGAGATTCTTAATCAAAAATATCGTTATTTTTACAGGTGTTTTTACATAGCTAAAATTTGTGGTAATAATTTTAAGCTCTGTTAGATTTTATTGTTGGTAAATAAGAAATCTAACAGAGCTTTTTATTTTTACGAAAAAAATTGTGTTATAATATATATTAATATATGCTATAAAGATTTAATGAGGGGAGGGATAAAATGCTTGAAACTAAAAGGTTGAAACTTAGAAATTTCAAAGATACTGATATTTATGAATTATTTGATTACCGCAATAATCAAATATGCGCAAAGTATCAAAGATATGACGATAAGTCTGAAAAAGCTCTTAGTGAGTTTATTAAAAGAAATAAAGACCAACATTTTCTATCAGAAACAGAACAGCATTACGCTATTACTCTAAAGACAGATGAACTCATTGGAGATGTAGCAATCTATTTTAAAAAGGAAACAATAACACTTGGCTATACGATTTCATACAAGCATCATAGAAAGGGTTATGCTTTTGAAATTCTATCCGCTTTAGTTAAGTCTCTTCATTATAAATATTTGGAGTATGAAATTGTCTGTTTAGTGGATGAAGGTAACATACCGAGTATGAAATTGTTAGAGAAATTAGGCTTTATCAATGAAGGATATGAAGAAAAGGTAAAGTCTTATATTTTTAGTTTAAGCTGTGTTAGATAAAAATGTTGAATATTAGTAAAAAAAATGAGTGATATAAATTATATCACTCATTTTAATTAGTTTTTAAATTAGTAGATATAGATTGAAACAACTTAAATTTAGACGCACATATAAAAAATCCATATCCAATGAAAACGCCAATGGTATTTAAAATAATATCATCAATGTCAACACTTCGACCAATAAATAATTGAATCACTTCTACTAAACTTGTCGTCATTAATCCAACAAAAAATACATTTTTAATAGAGTTCCATTTCGTCCAAAGTAAAGGGAAAAACAATCCAATAGGAGCAAATAAAAACACATTAGTCATCAGATTTAATAAAGAAACACTGTTCCAATCATCAACTGAGGGATTTGCTCCAAATAACTGGCTACTTATGGTTTTAAAAGGAATCAAATTGACTCTTGATAAATCAATTCCTGCATAAATATCAAAATAAAATTGTCCTGTATCACTGTAAATGCCCATATACCAACGAGGAATAATCGTCTGAGAGGAAAGTCCAATCATATAAAGAACAAATGAGCCTAAAACTAATTCTTGAAGGACATCGCTCTTGTTTCCTGTTCTTCGTAAATAAATATATCTTCCAATACAATAAAAAGGAAATAAAATAAGCATATATCCTAACATTCCACTGATATAGTGTAAAATTAACCTCATAAAAACATCCCCTTTTTAGCTATATTTTACCATAATATACCTATATAACGTATATTTTATAGAGATTATAATTGATTTTCAAGTTAAAAATTAATTATCTATATAAAGCTAATCTATTTCTATAATCTTCAATATTTAAGTCTAACTGACTCGATACTGTTTGAAGGAGCATACTTTTTCCTTTCAACATTTCTTTATCATCTTTAAAATATTCTAACCATTTCATCCAATAAAGATAGTTGACTAAATATTTAGTCGAAACCCCTTTAAAGCGTAACATCCAAAGTTTTAAACGACTATGAAAAGAATTGAGACGTTGAATGTTGTAGAAGTCATCTGTTCTACGCTTCCCACTCTCAATTCTTTTATGTTCTAATCCAAAATCTTTAACAAAGTGAATATAGCTTTTATGACTATCAGTACATAAAATAGAATCACTTTCAATACGATCATTTAATACACGACTTAAATCAGAGCTTTTCATACGTCCTTTACAAATAAGCTCTGCATATATATTCCCTTGGCGGTCTAATCCTGTTAAAACACAAACTTGTTCAGAGCTAATTCCACGTTTTACAACTTCCTTGCCACGTTTACGAGAAGGACGTGGCATAACAAAACCACTTTTCACATGGTTTCCTTTAAATGATTCCGCAAAATAAGTTTCGTCCATTTCTATAACTCCATCTAAATGTCCGATTCCAATATATATACGAATAGCATCTAAAATTCGGTGACGCATATAAAAAGATGTTTTCACACATACATCAATATGTTCTGCTGCACGACGAATACTGAAGCCTAAAATCATACACTTAGCGTATTCTAACCAATATTTTAAAGGTAATTTAGAACCTGATATAACTGATTTTGAAAAGTCAGTAAATGTTCGAAGACAAAACTTACATTTATAACGTTGTTTTCCTGATGAATTCCCATATTTACAGACGTTATGACTTTCACAATGAGGACAGATTTTACCTTTTGAAAATCGTGCTTCTCGACATTCTTGTATCGAAACAGGAGTAAGAGACAAAATTTCTGAAATATAATTCAACAAATTTTCCTGTTGCACATCAGTTAAAGTTAAAATATCTGCTTTAATTGTACTCAAAGTTGGCATCGTCTCACCTCGAACGTTTGTTTTATATTAGTTTACCATATTCAGGAGTTTTTATTCAAGGTATCAACAATATTGTCTAACACAGCTTAATTTTATTACCGCTCTTTTTATGTCTGTAAAAATTAGTGTAAAAATTCTTGTAATTTAAGATGAAAAACTATTAGTAAAACTGGTTGTAAAAATAATTGTAATTTTCAATGCAAAAAATGGTGATTTCAAGGGATAGCCCCTATCTATTAGGAAAACTAACTTTGTATAAATAGTTGTTATTTTGTCTTGTTTTTGTCATTTATTTTTGACAAATACTATTTTACTATATTATCCTTAATATGTAAATTATTACCTATTATTTCCTTTTAAGGGTAAGATTTGTTTTAAATAAAGGTTGATAAATAAAATAAAGGAAATGGACTTATTATCCATTTCCTTTATTTTTAAGTTCTTTTTTTCTGTTTTGAAGGTTTTTGTTCTGATTCTTTAATACGTCTATCGACATCTTTTATGAAAGAATCAAATGATACAAAATATAATATTCCTGCAACAACACTTCCTATACCACCTAAGCATACAACTAATTGAACAATAGTTGATTTATCCATATAAAAACCTCCATATCAATATATTACCTTATTTTACCACAAAGGGGTTGATTTTATTATTATTTATAGGTATTTTTGAGTATTTATATAAAGTGAGGTATCCTTAATCTTATTATTACGAATATTTTAAGTGGGCATTGACAAAGCTTTGCTTTGTTAATTTTTTTTACGATTATTTTTATCATTAAACTTTTTTTAAGATAACAAAAATACCACAACGACGAAAATTTAATAAAAAAACTAAAAAGGTACTTATTAGTCATGGATTAATCCCTATAAATAAGTACCTTTTTTATAGATATAACTTAAATATTATACTTGGTAATTTTCATTGCTAATTAAATAATTATTTTGGTTACAAAATAACTGATTAATCTTTAAAAATTTTAGTAACATTTTTAAAACTAAATTTAATCGCAAAAATATCTGAATTTTATATTTTTGCATCCCAAAACTGAAACTGATGCCATTAAAATTACGAGCTTTTTAATTACTTTTCTAATTCATAAGTTGTTTTTTTAAAAAAACCTTCACCTTCAGTTTCTTTGACGAGGTACTCCTTCTCACTTAATATATCAGTTAATTGAGAAATATTCGGTTGTGTTTTAGCATTTGCTTGGGCAATCTTGGATTGAGATGTAATGATAATTCCATTTTTAGAATAAGCAAGTTCTAATTTAAAATATAAATACAACATCGCTTCAGCATCATTTAGTTCTTTATGTTTATACATTTCATTTAACAACGAAATCGGTACTTTCCTTGAACCAGCAGCTTTAGTGACTGGTGATGGATAATGAACTTGCGGTGTGCCAGTAGCTTGATTTCTTTTTTTAGCAATGATTAATCCATTATTGATTAAAACTTTCATATGACGTTTAGCTGTTTTTTCGCTCACGTCAGCAATTTTGGCTGATTCTTCAAACGTAACATTTAATAAGTCTTTGTTCCTATGAAAGGCTAACAATAGCATTAAATAGAATCGTGCAACTCCTGGATTGAATTCTTTTAATTTAAAAAGTTCTAAAAAGGCATGTGGAATTGATAATGAGCTTCGGTCACGAATTACAGTCATATCTAAATAGCCATAAACTTGAGCTAATTCTTGGGTGTAGTAACCTGTTTTATAATCGACTTTATATTTCCATAAACGTTCAACTTCTTTGTCAATTTCATCAACTTCAATAACTGGATTACATCGACTTCCCCAAATACGTAGCACGGCTTGGGCTTCATAAGGTTTGAATCCCATATCATTTTTGAAAAATGGAATAAGGAATAATAAGACTTTATTTCTCAAACCCTCTACGGTGTGACTTGCTAAGATTTTTTGAACAGTTGTAGGTAAAGCATCAAAGTCTAAATATTTATCGTATTGAGCTTTAGCTTCAAAAATATTAACTTCGACTTCTTTCTTTTTGCTATTTTTAACCTCTTCTCGCTCTTCAAATGTGATGGCTTGGGTTTGATTCTGTTCAATAGTTTCAATAGCTTCTTGACTTGTTTCTGATGCTAATTCAGAAGAAACAGGAATGATGGTTGGTAATTGATTTAACTTTTCAAAAACCTCAACGATCGAATGCCTTCGAGGGATTTTATTAAGTGGTAAAGCAAGAGGAAGCTCAGGATCGATAGGATTGTATTTATCTTTCAATGTTTGATCTAACTCTTTGTTGTTACGTGTGTAAGCTAAACGAGCTACACGAGATGGGTCAACGATAGCTGAGTCAACATCAAATCCTTTTGCGATAAGTAATTCAGTGAATTTTCGAAGGATTTCTTTGTCATAACAACGACGAGTTAATAGGATTAAAGATTGAACCCCATTTCCTGAAAAAATATCGTATGTTTCTAATCCCACTGACTCAAACATTTTTTTATAATGATTAAACTTCTCTTGATCCATGTTATCAAAATCAGCCATCAAAGTTGTAGTGAATAAAGCATTGTCTTTATTTATGGTAATTTCTTTTCCTTCTTTGTTAAAAGTAAAAATTGAATAGTAAAGACAGAACCCTTTACCGTTGATTTTTGTTAGAAATTTAATGAGTAATTCACGATCTTTTGGCGAGGTAAATCTGAATGTGTTGTAGCTTTTGACATACTCAAATTCGTAGCGATCGCGTTTGACAGGACGAATTTCAATTCCACCCATTTCATAGTGTTCCTCAGAGGTATGAGGATGAATAAATTTTAAGAATTCAATGATGTTATCAGCTTGTTGCTCGATTTCACTTAGCGATAATGTGATAGCTTTATCACGTAATGTTTTAGTGATATCTTTTTCTTTATTGCTAAATTTTTTAACTTTGGTGGTACTTTGACCATCTTTCATATATAAAAACTCCCTTCTGATGTCCTTTAAAAGGGATCGAAGAGAGCTGAAATTCAATCTATTTTCACTTTGTCCAATAAAATCCTCAAAAATACAAAAAATGTAAATTGATTTTTATTGAATAATTCAATCAACTTTGGTATACTATAAGTATAACAATGTTAAAGGTTATCAATATTTATTGATAATTTAAATAGACGAAAGTCAGTCAAACTTCGAAGGATTAAATCGGTTAACTCGCCAAAGTTATTCTACCGTTTAATCCTTTTTCGCATTTAAAGGACTTCTATTTATTTGTTTTATATTCTATCACATTTTATCTGATAATATCAAATAAAATTGAACGAACAGAAATATCGATGGTAAAAAATGTTAAAAAAATATCATTTTTTTGATTTATTTGATTTTTTTTTATTTTTTTCAGATTTTGTTCTCTTCCGATCTGCTTTAACCTTTTTGCCACGTTGCTCCATCACTTCACGACCTTTCGCATGAAGTGTGTTATGACATTTCATACAAAGTAATTCAACATCTTCTGCACTTTCAAATCCTAATGTTTTATAATGCTTATGATGGAGATGAAGATTACTCTTTTTCTTAACCCCACAACACTGACACTTATAGTTATAGAGTTCGCAGATTTCTTTTTTGAACTCTTTCCATTCTTTACTTTTAATATGTTTATTATAATCGATTTTAGGTCGTTTGATTTCATAAACTGAAAAATCAATATCGTAACTCAAATAAATCACCCCAATCAAATATTTTAAAATTTTTTAATTTTTTATGAATAAATTGAATTTATTTAACTCATAATAAAAATACTACCTCTACTCTATCATCAAAATTGGCTTTAAATCAACCTCGGCAATGCTTAAGAGGGGGTTTTAAAGGAATAGGGGAGGGGAACTTTGTCATTTTAATACGAATTTTTAAGTTAATAAAAAGCCCTAAAAGAGAGGGCTTTTTATTTTTAACTTTTTTAATCTATTTGTTAAAAATCTAAATCATCATCAAATAGTTCGTCAAATTCTTCATCAGATAACTCTTCTGAATCTTCTGATACTTCTTCAGTTGCAACTACATCTATATTAACTCCTTTAAGGAGATTTTTCATGTCGTTAAAATTTTGTTCATTAGAATGCCTAATATCTGCTAACATCACGAATAAACGATTAATAATTTCTTCATCAATCCCACCGCCTTCAACTGGTGTTGGATTTGCTAATTTTTCTTTTAAACGATTTAATTCTTCTAAAGCTTGATTTAACTGTACTTGTAAGATTGCGAGAGGGTCTCCATTTTTCTCTCGCTCCATTTCCTCACGGATCAGTCGCATAATGAAAGTTGATTGTTCTTTAGTGTCCTTGCTATTTAAGTACTGTAATAAATCATCGTTTTTTTGGCTAAAGTGGAAGGTTTTACGACGATTTCGATAGTTCGTTTTTTCCTCTTTTGTTTCCATTCTTAATCACCTCTTAATTAAGCTTGTGATTGATTTTTTTTACGCTTAATCGACTCCAATCGACGATAGAATCCTTTGGCATTATCAAATACTCCACATTCGCTAAATTCGATATGAGGGAAGTAGTTACGTAATTCTTTTTCGTAAATTCCAGAAGCCCCTCCTGTGAAAGTGTAATCCGTTAGAACTGCTCGTGATACTGAATCCAAAGCAGTGTAGATGGCTTTAACATGGGCTTTTAAGCATTCAGCAACTACTTTATCAATTTCTTCATCCGAGTGAGTTTTTCCGTTATTTTCAAGAATATCGATGATTTGTTCATGCTTTAACCCTCGGTGTGATAAGCGTTTTGAAATTTCAACACATAATGTATGCACTCCCGTTTGTAAGCTATCAGAACCGCTCGTTGGGCGTAAGTTGTCAACTAAAACGAATGATGAATTTAAACCTCCGTTATCGCAAATAACAAATTTCTTTCCTTTATATTTTACAGCGTTTAAATAAAGTATCCCTAATCCCTCTGGGAATACATCAACTGACACAACTTCGAATGAATATTCACGATCACTAACTGTTATCTTGTGAGTCCCTTTATATAAATTTTGGAAAGTAGGTCTGAGCTCTGGTTGTAAATATTGTTTGATTGGCATATTCACTCCAAGGGCGATTTTTAATCCTTGTCTCGGATATTTCCCTTCCTCAATTAAATCTGTAATTCCTTTTAGAGTTGAAATAACGTGCATATTCAGATTTTTTTCTGTTTTAAGATGGTCTGGATCAACAGCATGGTTTGAATCTCCAACCGAATAAATCTTGTCTCCATAAGTTACTTTGAAGTCAAGATGGGCGATTTTATTAGTTTCAACCACATTCGTGCGGAAAATAGAAGTGATTTCTGACCCATCTATCGCTTTCCCATAACATTTCGAATTCATTTTACCTGAATCAACTACCATCAACACCTCTTCGAGTGTTGCTACATTAAATACTTTTTCCATTTTAATAACCCCCTATTGGTTTGGTATTTTATTTCTTTTAATGTAATTTATGCATTAATTATACTACGACTGGTAATACAATGTCAATAGTTGTATTACCATTTGTCATACAATTTTTGAAATATTTTTCCTCAGTGGGAGAGAGGGAGGTTTCTAATTTCTTAAAAATGTGACTAAATATAGTATCATTTTTTAAAATAATAAACACCTCATTCTTTTCTCTTCTCACCAGCTACTACTATAGTTTATCACGCATTACTTTTTGTTGTCAACACTTTTACTTTATTTTGAAGTATATTATTTTTAAATTTTAAGTAATTGCACTTTAAAATTATTATTATCCTACTTATTTTTTAGGAATAAAATACTTTGATTTTTAATATAATATACTGTGATATTTAAAATATTTTACTTTATAAAAAATCAATATTACATAGCAAAGTGTTTACTTTTAATATTTTTAGTGGTATAATTATATTATAATAATGAGAACGTTACTTAAAAATAAAAGTTAGGAGTTGAATTAAAATGGAAGTAAAAGATTTAATTAAAGCAAAGATTGATCAAGATGTTATTGACTTTATCAATAACGATGGTCGCTCAATTAGAGTAATGATTGAGAGTATTTCGGAAGGAAAAAGCAGTTCTGAGATCACTCAAAAAATCAGAAATATTAGAAGAAGAATAGCAAATGCAGGTTATGAAATTGATGATAATTCGAAAAAATATGTTAAAGTGACATCTGAAAAAAATGAAATTGCAGTAGAAAAAAGTGAACATAATTCAGAAAAAGATTCTGTTGCAGTTGCTGAAACTGTTAAAGAAGTTAAAGAAAATATTGTTATTGAAGAAAAGAAAGAAGATAATACTTCTAAAAAATCATTATCTAAAAAAGAATTACTTGAACAATTAAAAGCTTATCAAGAGAAAGAAGAAGCTGAAAAGAACTTGCTTGAAGCAAAAAGTAACCTTAAAGTATTTACGGACAGTTATTTAGCAACTTTAGTTCACGAATCAGCCACAAGAATGAAAGAAGATGAAGCTTCTGAAAAGGGATTATTTAATTTATGCTTTTTTGCTTATACTGATATTTTAGATGAATTCAAAAAAGTTGAAGATCGTTATTATTACTTAAAAAGTTCTTTCATCGTTGATGCATTTATTGATTATGCTTCTGTATTTTTAGAAAAAGATAATCTAAAGATTATGGAGTATCAAACGAAATTGAGCGAACTTATGCATGATAAAAAAGCAAGTAAAAAGAAAGTAACATATAAATTATCACAACAATCTGTTGAAGATTTAGGCGAGTTAAAAAAGAAGTTTCCATTCATGTCAAAACAAACGGATTTAATGAATTTAATTTTATTAGCTTATTCAACTGAATTTAATAAAAAAATTGAAGAGAAAAACAAATTATAAAAAAAGAAAAAAGAACTCCATCAGTGAGTTCTTTTTACGTTGGCAAATAAAAAAGGGTTTACGATTTTCCAGCTATGCTCAAGGCAATCGACGTGAATTTGAAAAAATTCTTAATACTGTTCGGTTGGTGGTCGACAACTGCTAACCATGAAGGTTTTAATTGATTATGCGAAAGCCGAACCGCATCCTCGTTCGCCCCATCATCAACACTCCCTATTGGCTAAAATAGGTGAACCATGCGCTCTTAATATACCTCTTATGAGCAAAATCATAAATCCCACGCCATAGGAACTCAGCCTGTTATTCATGATTTCAGCTTTTTTTATTAAATTATAATTGAGTCAACCTTTTTTTATTTGTATATTAATTTTAATGAAAAAGGATTTTTTTTATAAAAAAAGCGAAGCCGAAGGCTTCACTTTTAAAAATTGAGATGTTCGTTATGCTCATTCACATTGACTGATTTAAAATTAATTTTATACGTGTATTTAAAATTGTTAACTGTTTGATGTCGTTTTAATTTTTTCTCTAATAATTTGAAACAATCTTCTTGATCCACATTTTTTAAAGCAATCTCATTTAAAAGAATAACATCAACTATCACATGGATATTTGTAATAGCTTTTTTAATTTCATTTTTTTGGATGAAATAATTATAGTGCATTTTAAAGCTGCGCTTTACAAATTTAATTACATTAAGAATTGAATTGGTAAGATTGTAGTTATTTGGATCGGTTGAGAGTGTCACAATAGCGAATTTAACCGTTAACATTTTAGGTTCGAACCCTTCAATTTCTTTATAGTAGGCATCGATCCAATCATCTTTAAGAAGTTGTGGTGGATTCATAAGGGTTGCACTGATAAGAAATGTGTTTCGTTTTTTTAATGTTTTTAAAGTCCAGCATCGTTGGTCGATTTTATTAATTTTCTTTTTAGCTCCTTCTTGTGGTCTAACACTCTCATCAAAGTGATTTCGTTTTTGATCCATATAATATTCGATTTCATCTTTTTGCTTAAAAAAACTTGATGATTTAGAATTAAATGAGTGAAAAGCTAACTTATTTTTAGAAAGTACATTATAAAAAGTTTCATCCGATCCAAACAGATTTGAAACTGTTCCTTTGATAGCTTTAGTTGTAGCTTCTTCAAGTGTCATTTCAGGTTTTAGGAAGTAAAGCCTGAACAATTCAACCATCACTGCATTTCTAACCTCTCGTGTTCCATTGGTAGGCTTATTGGGAGAAGCATTTGGACCTTTAACGAATTTAATCGCCGTTTTAGTCGCCTGAACATAACGATGCTTACTATTTTCCTCTTTTCCACGAATAATTAATTTACTCTCCTCTAATTTTTGTAGTAGTCGAGTAACTGCTGTTCTATTTTTAGAATAATTTGTTTCCAATAGAATGTCGACAAGCTGAGCTTGTCGGATAATTTGATTCGAGATGATGACAATCAGCTCGAATAAGGCTTTATGTTCAATTAATAAATCTTGTTGAGTTTTTCTTTTGCTCATGTTTCAAACCTCCTTTAGATACGAATAGATTCGTAAGTATATTCCTGTAATTCTGCTGATAATTGTTTGCAAAGAACGTCGTAAGAACTGTAATTACGGGTGATTGACTCGTAACAAGTATAAGATTGTATTGTAGGGTTGTAGTAAGCCATATCGCAAGGGGAAGAGTAGCCCCCTTCACTTTCAAAACGGTCTTTAAATCCTTCTAATTGTTGTTCAAATTTATCAAGTATAGATTCAAGATGATCGGGATCATTCTTTCTCAAATCATCAATCCTTTCCTTCAGTTCCCTTTTTAATTCAGCTTCTGATTTGGCAGAAGCTTGGATTTCTGGTGGAAGTTGATTGAATTTTGCTGTTAGCATGACATCATGAAGACCTGACGAATTTGAATGATGCATATCTTTAATTCCCAACGCTTTATCGCAAAATCGTCTGAATTTTGGTGAAGGTTTTGTGATGGCAACAGTGGGATGTGGTTCTTTTAATTTCGAATAAAGTTCTTTATTACTAATAACTCCTTGATCTCGAAGAACAAAAAGTTGTTTTTTTCCGACTCGAACGTTTTTTGTATTCCCAAACATTCCAAGTCTTTTACATTCATTATATTCATGATTTGTTAAGTGTTGTTTTGCTTGTTTTTCGGTAAAAGCTCCACAAATTTGATTCATCTTAGCGAATGATTTTATTCCATCACTGATGGTTAAAGTTTTGGGTTTGTTATTTTTTTTAGTCATGTAATTCTCCTTTCCGATTTTAAAAATATATAAAATGAAAAAAATTTATTTACGATAATAGAAGGTATAAAAAAGAAATGTTATTACAACAACACAGGATGGTCTTTTAAACAAAAGAGAAGAAACCAAAAAAACAAATTTTCGAAACGGAGCGTTAGCGTAGGCGAATAATTTGCTTTTTAAGGTTTCGGATCTTTTGTGAAAGACCGAATGACCCATCCAACAAATTTTCGCAATCGACCGAAGGGAGACGAATAATTTGCTTGGTTGGGAAGTGAGGGATTTCGCACCTTTCAAACTAAATTTTTGTGAAGAGTGAATCGCACGTCATGCGATTTGCTCTGAATGAAAATTTTTAGTTTGATATGGTGCTTGTTTTTTGCAACCATAATGCCAACTAAATTTTGCGGAGTGGACATCGCAGTCTTGGGATGTTCACGGATGTGAAATTTTTAGTTGGGGTTGGTTGCTTTTTTTTCGAACTACAAATTTTAATTTGTTAGTTCGGCCCCCACTGGGAAGTGCCCCCAGAGGGTAGGGCCAAAACGCAGTAAGTTTTTCAATTTGAACCTCGTGTGAAAATATGAAAAAACTACGCGGCATTTGGCCCTACCCTACCTACCGAATGAAAATCGCAATCAGTGTAAAACACTGATTTTAAGGCGTTTTTAAAGCGTGAGCTTTGAAAATGGCTTAGGCGATTGAATGCGGTAGCCGTGTCGCTTGTTTTATGATATAAAAACGCAAGTTTTTGTATCATAAAACAGGTGGCACTAAGTATAAAAGAGGGTTGTCAGAACCCTCTTTTATATGCTTTTTGTTTTTTTGAGGTTGGGGCGTTTTTTCCCAACCTCGTGTTCTGTGAGTGTGTCAATAAAAAAAGTAGAGGAAGGCTGGTCGTGAGGTGATCCGAGCGACTTGCTTCCTTTACTTTTTTGTTGGCACAACGAAACAGAACACAAGGTGTTCTGTTTTTTAAAAATTTATTTCGGTTCTTATCAATAAATTTCTATCTAAAAAAGTGAAAAATTTTAGAACGAAGAATTTTTTCTCAGATTCAACTCTCCAATCTAAATCATTTTTTTGCAGTTGATAAATTCTCCAAAAACCACCTGTTTTGAGGTAGGTGTATCACTTTTATGAAGTAATCTAAAAATCAATAGAAACGGTGTCGGATCAATCAATAATGGGAATAAAAATGATACATCTATCTTAAATGGATAAGGAGATAAAAATAAGGTAGATGTATCATTTTTGGTGTATCATTTTTTAAATTCAATGCTCGTTAGAAAATTAATTCTCTAACTTTTTTAAATTTTTTATAATTTTTTTAAACTTCATCTAACTGACTCGCTTTATATTCACGATTTAAACGATGCAAAGTAGCTACACTCATACCAGTCCGTTCACTCACTTGCTGAACTGTATATTTCTTTTTACTTTCCCCATTCTCATCAATATAAAATTCATTTAATAGATCGATAGCGTGTTTGCGTTGCTCTCGCTTGAACTTCTTAGGACGACCATCTTTAAAGTTAGGATCTTGCTTAGCAATCTCCTTCCCTGCCTGTGTGCGTTCAATGATAAGGTTTCGCTCCATTTCAGCTACTGCAAGTAAGGTTGTTAAAAAGAATCGCCCCATCGTTGTATTTTCAAGCATCCCTAATTGATCTAAGACATGAACAGACACTCCCTTTTCAAAAAGTGTTTCTACAATTTTAATCCCTTCAATGGTGTTACGAGCCAAGCGATCTAATTTAGTAACAACAAGAACATCCTTTTCTTGAAGGGTGGAAATAAGTTCGTCTAAAACTGGTCTATTCGTTGTCGAGCCTGTATATTGCTCTTCATAAATCACAGCTTCTTTGTATTTTTCTAAAATCGCCTGTTTCTGAGCCTCCAATCCATTTCCATCTAATTGCTTTTTACTCGATACACGACAATATCCATAAATCATAAATTATTAAACCTCCTTTTTTTTATCATTACTTATGATAGTGACTTTTGATAGACTCTTAACATTTAAAACTATTGATACTAATAATGGCTATTATCCTAAAAGGTATAGTGTGTCAAAAGGGTTAACTTTTGATAGTATTCATTTGGAAAATAAGTCTTCCCAATGGAAAGTGGAATTTCGTTAATAAAATTCTCATTTTTTAAAATTTTTACACGTTCCTGTTCTTTATTTATATTATACTTTATTTTAAAGTATAAGTCAACTATTTTTAAGG
>SKEW01001182.1_pt1 | contig 16765 bp, 16 predicted proteins | sample 4841441 | NCBI WGS metagenome assembly SKEW01 (sample SAMN11008799, study PRJNA524170) | human gut metagenome | isolation source: fecal sample from pouch patient p41 | place: Israel: Tel-Aviv | reverse complement strand
GATGACGGTGAGGTTCCACCTGTTCCCATTCCGAACACAGAAGTTAAGCTCACTTGTGCCGAAGATAGTTCGCTGGAAACGGCGCGTGAAAATAGGTAGTCGCCGACTTGAACAGAAAGCTCTGAGATGAAAGTCTTAGGGCTTTTTTGTTTGCGTTTTGGGGCAAAAAATAGTATCATAAAGGCAGAAACTTATACTTTCTACAGATTTTCCTGTTACACTGAATGCACAAGGAAAGGAGAGCCTGTATGGAAAAATTGACGAAAAAAGGGCTGGACGGTACCCAGCTCAAGACCATTGCACTGGTGCTGATGGTACTGGATCACATTCATTATTTCTTCGAGTTCACCGGCTGCATCCCGACGGTGTTCAGTATGCTGGGGCGGCTCAGTGCGCCGCTGTTTCTGTTCTGCACGGTAGAGGGCTTTGCCCATACCCATGACCGCAGGCGGTATTTTATCCGCATCTGGGCTATCGGCGCAGCCATGGCGGCGCTGGAATTTTTTATGATTTACGCCAAGGCCTTCCGGCGCGGGGATGGCTTCTACCCGCAGAATGCTATTTTTCAGGATCTTGTGCTGCTGTGCATCGTCTGGCAGGGCATTGACTGGCTGCGGGAGAAAAAATTCGCAAAGGGCATTGGTGCCATTGCCGCCGTTTTGTGCTGGCCGTATGTGGTGGTAGTATTTCTGCTGCTCTTCCCCGGGGTACAGGAGATGCCCATTGCTTCAACGATCGTGGCCTTTGTCATTACAAGCCCGCTGCCCATGTGGACAACCATCACGGACGGCGGCTGGAGCTTTTTGCTGGGCGGTGTGCTGCTGTATGCCCTGCGGGGGCATCGCCGCGTACAGCTGACGGCATGGGCCGTGCTCATTTTCCTATGTGATTTTGTGCCGACCTTTGGGATGCTTTGCAGACAGGCGGATTTTGTGTGGACGCAGATGTTCACCGACTACTACGAGTGGTTCGGCGTAGCGGCGGTGCTGCTGATGCTGCTGTACAATGGGCAGCGTGGCAGCGGACATAAGCGGCTGTTCTACTGGTTCTACCCCGCCCATGTGTACCTGCTGTATGGAGCATCCTGCCTTGTTTATAACGTGTTGAGGTGATCTTGTGGCGAATATTCTGGCCGTGGACGACAATCTGGAGCTCTGCAAGCTGATCCGCACCACTTTGGAGCGGGACGGCCACCGGGTAGAAACGCGGCAGGCGGGCGGAGCGCTGACCGAGGCGCTCTGCCGCTGGGCAGACTGCATTCTGCTGGATGTGATGATGCCCGGGGAGGATGGCTTTGCGGTCTGTCGGCGCATCCGCAGCCTGACCGAAGTGCCCATCCTGTTTCTGAGCGCCCGCACCGATGAGGCCGCTGTGCTGGAGGGGCTGGGCATCGGGGCAGACGACTTTTTGTCCAAGCCCTTCCGGGTGGCTGAGCTGCGGGCGCGGGTTGCGGCACATCTGCGGCGGCAGAGCCGCACCCCGGCGCACCGGATGGTGCGCAACGGCGTAGCCTTTGACCTGACCGCCCGGAGCGCGGCGGTGGAGGGGAAGATGCTGCCCTTGACCCGCTCGGAGTATGCCATCTGTGAGTATCTGGCGCTGCACGCAGGGCAGACCTTTACCAAGGAGCAAATTTACGAAGCGGCTTTTGGCATTGACGGCACTGCGGACGACACCGCCGTGACACAGCACATCAAAAATATCCGGGCAAAGCTGCGGGCGGCGGGCGTGCCGGAGCCGGAAAAGCTGCTCAATACCGTATGGGGCGTGGGGTACCGATGGAAAAGCGAAGACTGACCTCTCTGCGCAGCGTGCTGCTGCAATATCTGGTGCGCACGGCGCTGGCCTGCCTGCTGGTCGCGGTGGGGTGGCTGCTGGTGCTGATGCTGTGGATCCAGAACGGCGGGCTGTTTCTTCCCGCGAATCAAGCTGCACAGGCCTGTCAGAAAGCCGCACAGGACGTTTTGCCAGGCATGACCGCCGCTACTTTTGACGAGACGCAGCTGGACTCCTTGTGCCGTTACGCCCTGTTTGCCGCGCCGGACAGCAGCGAGGTGCTGGCCACCAACATGGATGCCGGGCACTTGCAGCGGGCAATGGAGAACCGACAGGGGAAAACCCGCTGGCATTTTGGCTACACGCAGTATTATATGATGTCAAAATTGCAGGACGGAACGGTCTGTCTGCTGCAATTTGACTATGCCGTGCCCTACTCCGACCCTGCGCTGCGGGGCGTGCTGCCGGATATGCAGACCGTGCACTGCATTCTGGGCATTCTGCTGCTGATAGGGGCAGTGGTGTGGAGCACCCACAGGACAGGGCGCTTCCTGACCCGGGAGACTGAAAAGCTGACCGCCGCAGCACAGGCGGTGGCACGGAAGGATCTGGACAGCGCGGTGTTTTCCGGCGCGAAGGTGCGGGAGTACGAGAGCACTTTGCAGGCGCTGCAAACCATGGGCGATGAACTGACCGGTAGCCTGCAGAAGCAGTGGGACATGGAGCAGCGGCAGCGGGAGCAGATCATTCGGCTGTCCCACAAGCTGAAAACGCCGCTGACCATCATCAAGGGCAACGCGGAGCTGCTGGCGGAGGATGACCTGACTGAGGAACAGCGGGCGCAGGTGGAAGCGATTCTGCAGGGCGCAGAGCAGACCCGCGCCTATCTTGGCAAGATCCGCGCCGAGGTGCAGACCCCTTTGAAGTATCGACAGAGAAAATGAAGACAGCCCGGTGCGAAACCCTTTCGCACCGGGCTGTCTGCTGTGATAAGCGAAAATTACGGCTGCTCGGCCACCATCATCTTGCTGGCCTTGTAGATGTCGCCGCAGCCGAGGGTGATGACCAGGTCGCCCTCCCGGGCGTTCTGCTTGACCCACTCGGCGGCCTCCTCCAGACTGTTCACCAGAACAGAGCCGGGGATCTGAGCGGCCAGTTTTGCACTGGTAATGGTGGGATCGTTGGGCTCACGGCTGCCCATGATGGGAGTGAGCACCGTGATGTCGGGGATCTTGAGCACATCCACAAAGTCGTTGAACAGCATCTTGGTGCGGCTGTATGTAAACGGCTGGTGGACGGCGATCAGACGCTTGTAGCCCATCTCCTTGGCAGTGTTCAGGGTAGCGCGCAGCTCGGTGGGATGATGTGCATAATCGTCCACGACCAAAGCGCCGTTACACTCGCCGTAGACCTCAAAGCGGCGGCCGGCACCCTTGAAGTTCAGGGCGGCATCGGCGCACTGCTCCACGGTCAGACCGACGAAGCGGCAGACGGCGCACATGGCAAGCGCATTGTAAATGTTGTGGTAGCCGGGCACGGCCAGCCGGATATGGCCGGTGACCTTGTTCCACTCCTTCAGGTCGAACTCAAAGAAGCCGGGCTTGTATTCATTTACGTTCAATGCCTGATAATCGCCGTCGTTCTGGATGCCAAAGGTGCGCACGCGGCGGTCCAGCGTGTACATGACATCCATGGTGTTCTTGTCGTCGGCGTTGGCAAAGATCATGAACTTGGTCATCAGGGCAAAGCGCTTGAAGGCGAACTTCAGCTCGCCCATGCTGCCGTAGTAATCCAAATGGTCATTGTCGATGTTCAACACAACGGACAGGTACGGGGTCAGTTTCAGGAAGGTCTCGGCAAATTCACAGGACTCAATTACGATATCGTCGCCCTTGCCGGCCTTGCCGTAGCCATTGATCAGCGGAAGCTTGCCGCCGATGACGGCAGACGGGTCGCGGCCTGCCAACTCCAGCGCAGTGGTGATCATGGAAGTGGTGGTGGTTTTTCCGTGAGTGCCGGAGACGCAGATGCTCTGTTTGTACAGGCGGCTCACGTAACCCAGCAGAACGCTGCGCTCGATGGTGGGGATGCCGTAGGAGGCAGCGGCATTCAGCTCCACGTTATCTTTGGAAATGGCGGCAGAGTAGACCACCATGTCGGTGCCGATCACATTATCGGCGCTGTGACCCAGGCTGACCTTGACACCCATCTCACGCTCGTAGCGGATGATGCTGCCATCCAGCACATCGCTGCCGGAGATCTCGTAGCCTTTTGCGGCAAGGATCTGGATGAGCGGATACATGCCGCTGCCGCCGCAGCCGATGAAGTGGATCTTTTTTACATTGTCCAGCAGGTGCTGGTTGTAATCGGTGTACATGAACATATAAGGCAACCTCCAAATAAATAACGGCCGCAGAGCAGACCGATTCAATCCATTCTATTAGGATACATCTTATTATATAATTTTTGGCGGACAAAATAAACAGGTAAACCCGAATTTTCGGAAAGAACCATAAATCCAATTCGGAATTTGTGATAAGTGTACAAGAAAACCGAAACCGGGAACTTCTTCATAAAAGATTTACATTTGCCTTTACAAAATACTTAACAACTTTGAATCATCTGTGGTAAAATAGAAAAGGACAATTTTTTAAGGGATCGTCGGTGCGGCCGACAGAGGATGCAGAACAGTTTTATAAAAGGAGAAATAATGTGAGAATCAAGATCACAGCGGACAGCACCTGCGACCTGTCCGAAGAGCTTTTGGCACAGTGGGACATTGCCCTGATGCCCATGCACATTCTGATGGGCGAGGATAGCTATCTGGACGGCGTAACGATCCACCCGGCAGATGTGTTTGCCTATGTGAATGCGGGCGGCAAAATGCCCAAATCCGCCGCCGCAAATCTGGTGGAATATACCGAATTTTTTGAGCCGTTTGCCAAAGAGTGTGATGCGGTGATCCATATTTCGGTCAGCAGCAAGCTTTCGTCCTGCTTCCAGAATGCGAAGCTGGCGGCAGGCGAATTCGAGAATGTCTATGTGGTGGACAGCCAGAATATCTGTACCGGGCAGGGCTATCTGGTACTGAAAGCGGCCAAGTGGGCTGCAGATGGCCTGCCCCCCCGCAACATTACGATGCGGCTGCAGAGCCTTGCCAAACGGGTAGAGCTGAGCTTTGTACTGGACCGGCTGGACTTTATGGCCAAGAGCGGCCGCTGCTCCGGTGTGCTGGCCTTCGGGGCAAACCTGCTGGGCATCAAGCCCGCACTGGAAGTGATCGACGGCGAACTGAAGGTAGTCAAAAAATACCGCGGCAGCCTGCCCATCTGTGTGGGCAAGTACATCACCGACCGTCTGGTGGAACGCGACGACATCGAGGACAGCCTTGTGTTCATCTCCTCCTGCCAGCCGAAGCCCGGCTGCATGGACGCAGTGAAGGCGGGGCTGAAGAAATACGGCAGCTTCAAGGAATGCCACGGGACAGACATCGGCACCACCATCGGCGGCTATTCCGGCCCGGGTACCATTGGCATCGTGTTTGCACGGAAGGAAAAATAAAAAAGTGGCTGTTGCACATGCGACAGCCACTTTTTCTCACTGGGAGCGGCGTTTTAAAATTTCATCCAGAATGGCATCGGCCACATCGGCCTTGCTCATCAGCGGCAGCTCACGGGTGCCGTCCGGGGTAATGAGGGTGACTACATTGGTGTCCACACCAAAACCGGCACCGGCCACTTTCAGGTTGTTGGCAACCACCATGTCCAGATTCTTTTTGGTCAGCTTTGCAGAGGAGTTTTCCACAAGATCGCGGGTCTCCATGGAAAAACCGCACAGGAACTGGTGGGTCTTTTTGGGGCCGATGGTGCCCAGAATATCCGGCGTGCGTTCCAGGGGAATGGACATGTCACCGTCTTTTTTCTTGATTTTGTCGTTTGCTACGGCAGCGGGGCGGTAGTCGGCTACGGCAGCGGCCATGATGAGAACATCTGTGTCCTCAAAGCGGCTGGTGACGGCTTCGTACATCTGCTGAGCAGTGGTCACGGGCACATCGGTGGTAAACTTGACCGGCTGCAGGGCGGTCTCGCCGTGGATAAGGGTGACATCCGCGCCGCGCATGGCGGCAGCCCGGGCAAGGGCGTAGCCCATCTTGCCGGTGGAATGGTTGGTGAGGTAGCGCACCGGGTCCAGCGGCTCCTGCGTGGGGCCGGCGGTGACGGCAATGCGCAGACCGGCAAGATCTTTGGGCCGGGCAATGGCATGCAGGATATACTCGATCAGCACATCTTCCTTAGGCAGACGGCCGCTGCCAACATCCTTGCAGGCCAGCACGCCGCTCTCGGAGGGAATCACCGTAAAGCCGTACCGCTGCAGCGTGGCAAGGTTATCCTGCGTGATGGGGTTTTCCAGCATTCCGGTATTCATGGCCGGAGAAACGAGCTTGGGGCACTTTGCAGCCAGCACTGTGGTGGTGAGCATATCATCGGCGATGCCGTGGGCCATCTTGGCGATGACGTTGGCAGTGGCCGGGGCGACAAGGATCACATCGGCTTTTTTTGCCAGCGAGATGTGGGTGACTTCAAACTTGAAATCCCGGTCAAAGGTATCCACCATGCACTTGTGGCCGGTAAGCGTTTCAAATGTAACAGGGGTGATGAACTGGGTCGCATTTTTGGTCATGATGACCTCCACATCGGCTCCCAGCTTGCGCAGTGCGCTGGCCACGTTGGCCATTTTATAGGCGGCAATGCCGCCGCTTACGCCCAGAAGGACGCATTTCCCTTTCAGATCCATTGGTAAAACCTCCTGCAAAAACGTACTGTTTCCACATATCTTCCTTTAGTATAATGCAAAAGTTCCGCCAGCACAACAAAATCTTTGTACAGGCTTGTAACTGGGGGCAAAATGCGGTAAAATATAGCTTGACAAAGAATGGACAGACTGCGGTGAGGGGCAGGCCATCGGGGGAGCTTTCTCCGCCGTCCTGCCGGATACTGCCGCGTTATAAAGGGAAAACAGAATTATGATCTTAGCCATCGATATAGGCAACACCACCGTCGCCCTTGGGGGCATTCGGGACGGACGTGTATGCTTTGTGGCGCGCATGGACACGGTGCGCACCCGCACGGCTGCAGAATATCGTGTCGAAATGGATAAAATTTTTGCGCACCGCCGCCATCCTGAGCGCCCCATGCGCTTTGAGGGCGCTGTGCTCACCAGCGTGGTGCCCCAGATCACCGGGGCACTGGCTGAGTGCGCCCGCCATTATACGGGCAGGAAGCCGGTCATCGTTTCGCCGGAGATCCGAACCGGACTGACCATGGGCGTGGATGAACCCCACGCCGTGGGTAAGGATCGCCTTGTGGATGCGGCTTATGCGGCGGCAAATTTTCCGCTGCCGGTGGTCACGGTGGACCTTGGCACTGCCACGACCTTTAATGTGGTGGACGAGAACCGCGTGTTCCGGGGCGGTGTCATCTGCCCGGGGCTTTCCACCGGGCTGCGGGCACTGGGCGACCGCTGTGCCCAGCTGCCGCAGGTGCATCTTGGCTCGCCCAAAAGCGCCATTGGCACCAACACCGAAAAATGCATGCTGTCCGGCTCCGTGATGGGCACGGCTGTGCTCATTGACGGCATGGTGCAGCGCATTGAGGAAGAGCTTGGCCGTCCGGCCACTCTGGTGGTAACAGGAGGGCTGGCAAAGTATGTGACACCGCTGTGCCGCCACCCGCTGACCTACGACCCGGAGCTGCTGATGAAGGGACTTGCCCTTTTGTACCAGCTCAATGCGTCCCAGCCGCAGCACCACAGTGCGGGCGGCGGCAGGCACTATGGCCGGCAGAACCAGCACGGCCATGCAAAACAGCGCACCTACCCCAAAAAGCGCACCCGCCGCGAGCCGGAAGCGCTGGTAGGCTGACCAACGACAGGATGGGGAGAAAAATCAGATGAAATTAGGCATTCTTGGCACGGGCAAGATCGTGCGGGAATTTTTGCCATGGCTTGCAGAGCACACGCCTTTTACGGTGCAGGCCATCTGCAGCACCGAGCGCAGCGCCGAGCTGGCTCAGAGCCTTTGCGGCCAGTACGGCGTGCCGCAGCATACCACCAATTTTCTGGAACTGCTGCAGTGGGTGGATGTGGTGTACATTGCAGTGCCGAACCTGCAGCATGTGCGCTACGCCCGCGTGGCGCTGGAAGCAGGCAAACATGTTATTGTGGAAAAGCCGCTGGCACCCACGGCGGCCCAGACGGAAGAACTGGTAAATCTGGCACGGCACAAAAAGGTGTTCCTGTTTGAAGCCATCACCACCCAGTACCTTGAAAACTACGCAAAGATCCGGGAGCTGCTGCCCCGCATTGGCACCGTGAAGCTGGTACAGTGCAATTTCAGCCAGTATTCCAGCCGGTACGATGCCTTCTGTGCAGGTGATGTACAGCCTGCCTTTGACCCGGCCTGTGCCGGCGGTGCCCTGATGGATCTTGGCGTATATAATGTAAGCTACATCGTGGGCCTGTTCGGGGAGCCGAATCAGGCCAAATATACCGCCAACATGGAGCGCGGCATCGACACCAGCGGCATCCTGACCATGGATTACAGCGGCTTCAAGGCCGTGAGCATCGCTGCCAAGGACTGCGCGGCCCCGGCCCGGTACATCATTCAGGGCACGAAGGGCTATATCATGCAGAAGTCCACCGCCAACTGCTGCGGCGGCATCACCTTCCACCCTAACGAGGGCAAGGAAGAGCACTATAACCTGAATGGCGGCAGGCCCCGGCAGGCAGCAGAGTTTGAAGCCTTTGCCCGTGCGCTGGAGAGCGGAGATCAGGAGCTGTGCGGCCGGATGCAGGATACCACCATCGCGGTGAGCCGTGTGCTCACGGTGGCCCGCCGCAATGCGGGCATCCGCTTCCCGTGCGACCACTGACCCCCAAAACAGCCATTTCCATTGGAACACGCCCTGACAAAACGCGCTCCAAATTATTTGAATATTTACTTTAAAACCCGCATAGAGCGGGCAGGTTTGCGCCGTATCCGACGTATAGGGCGGAACGGCAGCAGGAGGAAAACTGAATATGAAAAATACGAAAACTCTTACCCGTGTGGCGCTGCTGGTTGCCATTGAGCTGGTCATGAAGATGGTGGGTCTGGGCAGTGTGCCTGTGGGCCCGCTGTACATGAGCTTCCTGACCCTTCCCATTGCAGTGGGTGCCATCACCATGGGCCCCGCTGTGGGCGCGCTGCTGGGCGGTGTGTTCGGCGCAGTGAGCTTCTACGATGCCATCACCGGTGCTTCCGCCATGACTGGCGCACTGTTTCAGGTAAGCCCTGTGAACACCTTTATCCTGTGCGTGGGTATGCGCGTGCTGATGGGCCTGTGCTGCGGCCTGATCTTCAGCAGCCTGAAGCGCTTTGACAAGCCCGGCACATGGAGCTACATCGTCAGCGCTATGAGCGCCCCGTTCCTGAACACGGTGTTCTTCATGGGCTGGATCGTGCTGGCCTTCTACGGCTGTGACTACGTGCAGAACCTCGTGTCCGTCAAGGGTGCTGCGAACCCCTTCATGTTCGTGGTGCTGCTGGTCGGCGTGCAGGGCGTGGCCGAGTTCCTTGTCTCCGGCATTCTGGGCGGCATCGTAGCCCGTGCTGTGGCAAAGTTCGTAAAATAAAAGATGTGCCGGATGTCAGGGCGGCGCATTCTATAATCGTGATAAAAAACTCCTCCGGCGAAAGCTGGAGGAGTTTTTTCACAACAAATATTTCTCCTGCATAGGATGGCCCACGAGCAGGCAAAGGGGGATGCGGCATGGAAGCGAAAAAGCTGTTTGCGGTGGTGGGCACCGATGCCCGGCAGGCGGCGGCAGGCCGGGTGCTGGAACGGGCAGGTTATGCGGTGGGCGGAGCCGAACAGGTTGCACTGGCAGATTATATCCTGCTGCCTCTGCCGCTGGATGCGGCCCGCACCCCGCTGGCAGAGCTGCTGCGGGCCGCAAAGCCCGGTGCGGTGGCACTGGGCGGCAGGCTCTCAGTTCAGGCAAAGACCATCGCACAGAAAGCTGGCGTGGAGCTGGTGGATTACTTTGCCCGACCGGAGCTGACGGTGTACAATGCCATCCCTACGGCGGAGGGCTGCATTGGCATCCTGCTGGCCGAGCGCACCCGTACCCTGTGGGGCACAAACCTTCTGCTGCTGGGCTTTGGCCCGGTGGGGCAGGCGCTGGGGGCGCGGCTGGCGGCACTGGGGGCAAATGTGACTGTCTGTGCCCGGCGCGCCGAACAGCGTGCGCTGGCCGAGAGCCTTGGCCTGCGGGGTGCAGAGCTTGCCCGGCTGGCCGCGCTGGCTCCGGCCTTTGATACGGTGGTGAACACCATCCCGGCCCCGGTGCTGACCGAGCCGGTGCTGGCGGCTCTGCAGCCCGGCAGCCTGATCGTGGATCTGGCATCGAAGCCTGGCGGCACCGACTTTGCTGCGGCGCAGCGGCTGGGCTGCAAGGCCATCCATGCGCTCAGCCTGCCCGCCGCCTGTGCGCCGGACACGGCCGGGGAAGCGGTGGCACGCACCGTGCTGACCATTTTGCGGGAGCGGGAGGAACACACATGAGAACGCAGAAAAAAGGACGCATTGCATTTGCGGTGTGCGGCAGCTTCTGCACACTGGAAGCGGCGCTTGCGGCAGCGCAGCAACTGACAGAACAGGGCTGGGAGCTGCTGCCCATCATGAGCTTTGCCGCAAAGCAGGATACCCGCTTTGGCACCGGGCAGTTCTGGCAGGAACGGCTGGAAGCCCTTACCAGCCATGCAGTGTTGGACACGTTGCAGGCCGTGGAGCCGCTTGGCCCTAAAAAGCTGGTCAGTGCACTGGTGATCGCGCCCTGCACCGGGGCCACGCTGGCACGGCTTGCGGCAGGCATTTCCGATACGCCGGTGACGCTGGCGGCAAAGAGCCTGCTGCGGGTGGGGTGCCCGGTTCTGGTGGGCGTTTCCACCAACGACGGGCTGGGCGCATCGGGGGAGAACATGGCCCGGCTCTACCAACGCAAGCATTACTATTTTGTGCCCTACGGGCAGGATGACCCCACCCACAAGCCCAACAGCCTGAAGGCGGACTTTGCCCGTCTGCCCGCTGCACTGGACGCTGCGCTGGCCGGGCGGCAGCTGCAGCCCGTTCTGCTGCAAAACAACGTCTGAATGGCTTTTCAGCCGGGGTAAAGTGTGGTATACTATTATCTGATGCTTTGCCGGTGCAGTACGACGGGCAGAAAAACGCTCAATGGAGAAAAACCAGATGAAAAAACTGACAGCGGCGCTGTGCGTTGTGCTGCTTATGATCTGCGTGTTCGTGCCGGGGGCAGCGGCGGCTGGCCCTGCCCTTGGTGCCACCCGCGCTTACTGCATCATCGATGCAGACACCGGCCTTGTGCTGGCACAGCAGAATATGAACGAAGAGCTGCACCCGGCATCCATCACCAAGGTGATGACGCTGGGCCTTGCCTGCGAAAAGGCGCAGGGAAACTGGGATGATATAAAGCTCACCGTGACTCACGAGGATGTTTACTCGCTGGCGGGCACCGATTCCAGTCACATTGCCCTGCGCGAGGGCGAAGAAGTGCCCCTGACCGATGCGCTGTATGCCACCCAGATGGCCAGTGCCAACGACGGCGCGAACCTGTTGGCCGAATATGTGGGAGAGGGAACCATCGCGGACGGCGTGGCAAAGATGAATGCGCGGGTAGAAGAGCTGGGCCTTGCGCACACCCACTTTGCAAACCCCCACGGCATCAGTGACGACGACCACTACACCAGCTGCTACGATATGGCGCAGATCCTGCGCTGGGCACTGGAGCAGCCGGGCTTTGAGCAGGTGTTCACCCGCAATGAGATGTACACCATGGACCCCACCAACATCCAGCCCGTGACCCGCTACTTTTCCCAGCAGGACAAGATGCGCATTGGCTCCAGCCGGTACTACATCTCGTCCATTCTGGGTTCCAAGCTCGGTTATACCAACACGGCCCGCTACAGCTACGCCTGTCTGGCGGAGCAGAACGGCGTCCGGCTCATCTGCGTGACCATGCAGAGCGAGCTGAGCACCGATAAATACAACGATGTCCGCACTCTGCTGGACTACGCCTTCAGCACCTTTACCGGCTACACCGACCTGCCCGCGCAGGGCATCACAGCACCGCTGAGCGTGGTGGGCGGCGGCGGGAGCCTTGGCACCGTGACCGTCTCCGACCCCGGCGTGCGGCTGCTGCTGGCCAACGGCCTGACTGCCGACGATGTGGAGGTGACGCTGGAACTGCCGGAAAGCTATATCCTTGGCTCCGACCCGGAGGTGTACGCTGTGTACACCGTCCACGGCGGCGAAAAGCAGGAGAGCACCAGCGTGCGTGTGGATGCAGAAATTTCCGGCCTGCCTGAACTGCTGGAGAACAGCACCGGTCAGGAGTTGGAAGCGGCCAAGGCGGTAAAGCCCCAAAGCCATGCATTCTGGCTGCTGGGCATCTCGCTGGGGTCCACCGCAGCGGCAGCGCTGGTGACCTTTCTGGTGGTGCGGTTCATCACTTGGCGGAAGAAACGCCGCAGAACGCGCACGGAACAGGGACAGACCCGCCGCGGCAAATAAGTGCAAAAGCCTGCGTCGAACAGACTTTTCCAGATAAAACAAACATGCTTCACAAAAGAGAGGTACAAAATATGGGCAAGTTTACGTTTACTCAGACCGAGATCCCCGGTGTTGTGGTCATTGAGCCGCAGGTGTTCGGCGACGACCGCGGTTATTTTATGGAGACCTATCAGAAGGATCAGTTTGCCGAAGCCGGCATCGATAAGGAATTCGTGCAGGACAACCAGAGCCGCTCCACCCGCGGCGTGCTGCGCGGCCTGCACTTCCAGAAGGAGCACACGCAGGGCAAGCTGGTGCGCGTGACCAAGGGCGAGGTGTTTGATGTGGCCGTGGACTGCCGCCCGCATAGCGCCACCTTCGGTAAGTGGGTGGGCGTGACCCTTTCCGAGGAGAACAAGAAGATGTTCTACATCCCGGAGGGCTTTGCACACGGTTTTCTGGTGCTGAGCGATGTGGCAGAGTTCTGCTACAAGTGCACCGATGTGTACGATCCCACCAGCGAGGGCGGCATCCCCTACGATGACCCCACCGTGAACGTGCAGTGGCCGGACTGCGGCTGCGAGCACAAGACCAGCGCAAAGGACAAGTTGCACGAGCCCTTTGCTGCACAGAAGTTTGAATATTTTGAAAAGTGGTGATCGCCTGTGGCAAAATTCAAAGCAATGTGGAACGGCTTCTGGCGCTACCGCTATCTGCTGTGGAACCTCGTCAGCCGTGACTTCAAGCTCAAATACCGCCGCAGCGTGCTGGGCGTGGTGTGGAGCGTTCTGAACCCGCTGCTCATGTGCCTTGTGTACTGGGCCGTGTTCAGCAGTCTGATGGACATGCGCGGCAGCGGCATCGACAACTTTGCCGTGTTCCTGATGTGCGGCCAGCTGCTGTTCAACTTCTTCAACGAGGCCACCTCCACCGGCATGAGCAGTGTGCTGGGCGCTGCGCCCCTGCTCAAAAAGGTGTATATCCCCAAGTATATCTTCCCGCTGGAAAAGTGCTGCTTTGCCATGGTGAACTGTGTGTTCAGCTTTGTGGCACTGCTGCTGGTCATGATCTTCACCGGTGCACCCTTCCACCTGACCCTCATCGAGGCGGTCTACCCGCTGGTGACGCTGTTCTTCTTCAGTCTGGGCGTGGGCCTGCTTCTGGCAGCGGCTACCGTGTTCTTCCGGGATATCATGCACATCTGGAGCGTGTTCATCACCGCATTGCTGTATTTTTCCGCCATCTTCTACGACCCCACCCAGATGACCTTTTCCATCGGCGGGTTCAACATGCAGCAGATCATCAAGCTGAATCCCATGTACTGGTACATCACAGGCTTCCGCCGTACCGTGATGTGGGGCATCCCGCTGGATTTCAACATGTTCGCGGTGTGCGGCTGCTGCGCCGTGCTCTCCATGCTGGTGGGCGTGTGGGTGTTCCGCAAAACGCAGGACCGCTTTGTGCTGCATATTTAAGGAGGAAGAACAATGGAACCGATCATCAAAGTGGACAATGTTTCCATGTGCTTCAACCTCTCCAAGGAAAAGCATGAGAGCTTGAAAGAGTATTTTCTGGCCATGGTGCAGGGCCGCCTGCAGTACGATGAATTCTACGCCCTCAAGGACGTGAGTCTGGACATCATGCCCGGCGATTTCTATGGCCTTGTGGGCCTGAACGGCTCGGGCAAGTCCACCCTGCTCAAGACCATTGCGGGCGTGTACAAGCCCAGCAAGGGCAAGGTGACGGTCCGCGGCTCCATCGCCCCGCTCATCGAGCTGGGCGCGGGCTTTGATATGGACCTGACTGCCCGCGAGAACATCTATCTGAACGGCACGGTGCTGGGCTTCTCGCCCAAGTATCTGGACGAAAAGTTTGATGAGATCGTGGAGTTCAGCGAGCTGCAGAACTTTCTGGATGTGCCGCTCAAGAACTACTCCTCCGGCATGGTGGCCCGCATCGGCTTTGCCATTGCCACCATCACCAAGCCCGATATCCTCATTGCGGACGAGGTGCTTTCGGTGGGCGATTTCCTGTTCCAGCAGAAGTGCGAAAAGCGGATGCAGGAGCTGATGGCGGGCGGCACCACGGTCATTCTGGTGTCTCACTCCATTGAGCAGATCGAGCGCATGTGCAGCAAGGTGGCATGGCTGAGCCACGGCCACCTGAAAATGAACGGCGATACGGCAACGGTTTGCGCGGCCTACAAGGCAACGCAGCGCGGCGAGGCCTGATATGAATGTACGACTGAAACGTGCCGGAGAACTGGCAGGCTATGCGGTGCAGCTGACGAAGGACGAGGGCCTGCCCACCATGCTCAAACGGGGCGCGGGCTTTGTCAAGCGCCGTTGCTTTGGCAAGCGTGCCCGCTATCTGCCCGCCAAAAAGGTACTGGAAGCCCAGCGGGCTGAAATGGCCGACAAAACGGCGGCAGACTGCGGCCTGCCCACCATCAGCATCCTGACCCCGCTGTATAATACACCGGAAAAATACCTGCGGGAATTTCTGGATTCCTTTGTGAACCAGACGGCCCCCAACGGTCAGCTCTGCCTTGCGGATGCTTCCGATGCAGAACATGCCGATGTGAAGCGCATCGTGGAGGAATATCAGACAAAGAATCAACGCATCGTATACAAAAAGATCGAAAACAAAGGCATTGCGGCCAACACCAATGCTGCGGCAGAGCTTGCCGCAGGGGAATATCTGGCCCTTGCCGACCACGATGATATCCTTGCGCCCCACGCCCTGTACACCATGGGCAAAGCCATTCTGCAGCTGCGGGCGCAGGGCGAGCCGGACGGCTTCCTCTACAGCGATGAAGCACTCTTTTCCAAGAGCATCCAGCGGCCCATGGTGGCCCACTTCAAGCCGGATTACGCCCCGGACTACCTGCTGTGCTGCAACTACATCTGCCACTTGGCGGTGTTCCAAAAGGCGCTGTGGGATGAGATCGGCGGGGAGCGGCCGGAGTGCGACGGCAGTCAGGACCACGATTTGTTCCTGCGCCTTGTGGAAAAGACCAGCGGCGCGGCCCATGTACCACAGGTGCTGTACTACTGGCGGGTGCACGCAGGCTCCACCTCCGGCGGCACCGATGCCAAGCCCTATGTGGCGGCAGCAGCCAAAAAGGCGCTGGCCGGCCATCTGGCCCGCACCGGACGCACCGGCACCGTGGAGGATGGCCTGTTCCCCAGTACCTACCGGGTGAAGTGGGATATCGTGGGCGACCCGAAGGTAAGCATCCTCATCCCGAACAAGGACCACACCGACGATCTGGAAAAGTGCCTGCACAGCATCTGGACCAAAACCAGCTGGGAGAACTTTGAGGTCATCGTCATTGAGAACAATTCCACCGACCCGGCCACAGCGGCCTACTACAAAAAACTGCCGAAGCGGTATGACCGCGCGCGGGTCGTGACTTACAAGGGCGGCTTCAACTTCAGCCGCATCAACAATTTTGGCCGCAGGTACGCAGCGGGCAAGTACCTGCTGCTGCTCAACAATGACGTCGAGGTCATCAACGGCGACTGGCTCACCCAGATGGTGGGCGAGTGCAGCCAGCCCGGCGTCGGCCTCTGCGGGGCAATGCTCTACTATCCCGACGACACAATCCAGCACGCCGGCATCATCACGGGGCTGGGCGGCTACGCCGGGCACAGCCACAAGTACCACAAGCGCGGCGGCAGCGGGTATATGTTCCGGCTGGCCACGGTGCAGGATTTCTCCGCCGTGACAGCGGCCTGCCTGCTGGTGCGCACCGCTGTTTACGACGAGCTGCACGGCCTGGATGAGGAGTTCACGGTTGCCTACAACGATGTGGACTTCTGCCTGCGTGTGCGCGACGCGGGCTGGCGCATTGTCTGGACGCCCTACGCCGAGCTCTACCACTACGAAAGCAAGTCCCGCGGCTCCGACGAGAACGATCCCGCCAAAAAAGCACGCTTTGACGCCGAGCATGAACGTCTCTACGCCGTGCACGGGCGGGAGAATATTTTGCACGACCCCTATTACAGCCCGTCGCTGTCACTGGATTATGAGGATTTCCGCGAGAGCGGGGATTTGCGGAATCTGAAATGAGCTGATTGCCTTCCCCCGTGGGGGAAGGTGCCCGAGGCCCCGACCGAGGGCGGATGCGGGGCAGGTTTGCCCTATTGCCCGTCAGTGGGAAATTCCCGGTAAGTTTGCCCCTCATCAGTCAGCGGGCGGGGCCGCTGACAGCTTCCCCAGAGGGGGAAGCCATACTGACAAAAAATGCACGCCGTAAATTTCACGGCGTGCGTTTTTATTATTCTTTTTTATCCGGCGGGAACTCACCCTGCTTTTCGGCTTCCAGGCGGCTCAGGCGGGCTTCGAGCTCGGAGATGCGCTGGTTGACAATATCCGGC
>SKEW01001181.1_pt1 | contig 16773 bp, 12 predicted proteins | sample 4841441 | NCBI WGS metagenome assembly SKEW01 (sample SAMN11008799, study PRJNA524170) | human gut metagenome | isolation source: fecal sample from pouch patient p41 | place: Israel: Tel-Aviv | reverse complement strand
CCGTTGCCGATTGAGACCAGAGCGTCGAAGATGACGGGCCAGACGAACAGCAGAACAACGGACACCAGAATGGAGATCAGACCGGTAGCGATTGCAACGAAGCGCTTGCCGGAGAAGAATGCCAGCCAGTCAGGCAGCTGGATATCCTTGAACTTGTTGTAGCAGGCAGCGCCCACAACAGCGGCCAGAATGCCGATGAAGGAGTTGCCGGCGACCTTCTGGAAGGCGATGTAGGTAGCAGTGCCTTCTTCCAGGTGACGGACCATGCCGACCACACCGGGGTTCAGCAGCTGCTGCATCATCAGGAAGCTGACCAGACCGGCCAGACCTGCGGTGCCGTCGTTGTCTGCAAGGCCGACAGCGGCACCAATGGCAAACAGCCATGCCATGTTATCGATCAGAGCGCCGCCTGCCTTGACCAGCAGGAAGCCAACGGTGTAAGCTACACCGGAGGTTGCAGCACCGGGAACGCCCATAACGCCCGGAGCAAGGGCATAACCAAGACCCATCAGGATGCCGCAGATCGGCAGGACCGCGACGGGAAGCATCAAAGCTTTGCCCAGTTTCTGGAGATACTTCATCATAAAGCACATTCCTCCTTAAGAAATGTTTGTGTTTACAGACGCCTCTGGTTGCAGGCCGTCCATAATTCCGTAATAGAATAGTAACATATTTCCGCAAAAAAAGAAAGTCCCTTTCGCCTTTTTTCTATCAAAATGCATCAAAAGTCCTCATTTGGCAGTTTTTCAGTCGATAATTTTTGGTTTTTCCGCACAAGGGTCGTCTTTATGTTGAAAATTCTTTTCTTTTTACGTACATTTTGCCCAAAGGCTTGCATCCCACAGCCGAATCGGGTACTATACTATTATAAGAAAAGCGGGAACCCGAAGGAGGTTTATTTTATGGAATGGACTGATATCCGCCTGACCGTGGCCAAGGCCGACGCCGACAACGCCGAAGCCGTTGCCACCATGATCGCCGAGGGCGGCATCTATATCGAAGACTACAGCGACATCGAGCAGCAGGTGGCCGAGATCGCCCATGTGGATCTGATCGAGCAGGAGCTGCTGGACAAGCCCCGCGATACCGTTATCATCCATATGTATCTGGAGCCGGGCGCTTCCCCCGTGGAGACGCTGGCCCTCATTGCCGCCCGCATGGAAGCTGCAAACATCGCCTACACCGTGGAGACCGAGGGCGTGGAGCAGGAGGACTGGCAGAACGGCTGGCGCAAGTATTACCATCCCCTGGAGATCGGCAAACGGCTGGCGGTGGTGCCCTCGTGGCAGCAGTACGACACTGACCGGGTAAAGCTGATCCTTGACCCGGGCCTTGCCTTCGGCACCGGCGGCCACGAGACCACCAGCCTGTGCATGGAAGCGCTGGACGAGCGGGTGACCGGCGACGAGCGGGTGCTGGACATCGGCACCGGCAGCGGCATCCTTGCCATTGCGGCGCTGAAGCTGGGCGCTGCCGTGGCCGAGGGCGTGGACATCGACCCTGTGGCCGTGCGCACCGCAGGCGAGAACGCCGCGTTGAACGGCGTGCAGGACAAGCTGACCGTGCTGGTGGGCGACCTTTCCGATAAGGCCAGCGGCAAATACGACATCATCACCGCCAACATCGTGGCCAACGCCATCCTGTCTCTGGCACCGGCTGTGCCCGGCCTGATGGCGGAGGGTGCCACCTTTATTGCCAGCGGCATCATCGACAGCCGCAAGGACGAAGTGATCGCCGGGCTGGAAAAAGCCGGCCTTGCCGTTGTGGAAGTGAAGGAGAAGCGCGGCTGGGAGTGCATCGTCTGCAAGAAGGCGTAACAACAAAACTCCTTCAGGCGCTTCGCGCCAGCTCCCTCAAGGAGGGAGCCTTTGAGAAAGCACCCGCTAAAAGCCTCCCTCTTTGAGGGAGGTGGCATCGCCGCAGGCGATGACGGAAGGAGTTTTCTACACAAGAAGGCGTAAGGAGAACCCTCTCAGGCGCTGACGCGCCAGCTCTCCCGAAGGGCGAGCGATAAGATGTAAAAGGATTGATAAAATGCCGCACCGTTATTTTACCACCGAGATCTCTGACGGCACCGCCACCCTGCGCGGGGCCGATGCCCACCATCTTGCCCGCGTGATGCGCGCAAGGCTGGGCGATACTGTCATTCTATGCGACGGCAATGCCGTGGAATACACTGCCACCATCACCGGCTTTGGGGACGAGTGCGTGGAGTTCCGGGTAGAGCCGGGCTATCCCAGCGCCGCCGAACCCAGCGTGGAGGTCACTCTGCTGGCCGGCTACCCCAAGCAGGACAAGCTGGAGCAGATCATCAAGCACGGCGTGGAGCTGGGCGCAGCCCACATCGTGCCCTTCTTCAGCCGGTATTGCGTGGCGGCCCCCAAAAAAGAGGAGCAGAAGAACGAGCGCTACAACCGTATTGCGGTGGAAGCCGCCAAGCAGTGCGGCCGGGGCATTCTGCCGGATGTGGCCCTGCCGCTGGCAAACTTCGGGGCCGTGTGCCGCACCTTTGCACAGTACGACCTTGTGCTGTTCTGCTACGAGTGCGGCGGCGCGCCCCTGCGCGACCTGCTGGCCGCAGCAAAGCCCGCCGATGGTGAAAAACTGAAAATCGCCATCGTGACCGGAGCCGAGGGCGGCTTTGCCGCCGAGGAAGCCGAAATGGCCGCAAAGGCCGGTGCCAGAACGGTGGGCCTTGGCCCCCGCATCCTGCGGTGCGAGACCGCCCCGCTGGCCGTGCTTGCGTCCGTCATGACCCTGACGGGAAATCTGGAATAATGCTTTGTGCTGCCCGGCAGCGCCTGCGGGCCTTCCGGACAGCAACAAGGGGCCGCTCCCGGAAAGGAGCGGCCCCTTGTTTTTTTATTGTTCCGCTGTGCAGACGCAGGGCAGATCAGTCAATGAGACCCTTGTCCTTTGCATCCTGCCAGGTAAGGCAGACGCGCAGCTTGCTGACCGGGAAGCACGGATGGAACTTGTTGTTGTCCTCGTCGAACTTCATCAGCTCCTGCTCCACCATCCAGTGTGCAGCCTTCTGGGCATCGGTGTCGGCGGCGTCAATGTCCGCATACAGGTTCTCGTCGGTCATGTTCTGCGGCTCCGGCTTGCCTGCACGCTCCCAAACCAGCTCTGCCAGCTCGATGCGGTCAGACGGCAGGGGGAGGCCCTGCATGTTCATCAGACGGTAGATGCCGGTGCCGGTCTCATAGGCACCCAGGATTACAGCGCCGCCGATGATAACACCGGGCAGGACGGGGTCCACAGGGTCTACCGGGTCCACAGGATCCACAGGGTCTACCGGGTCCACAGGGTCCACGATTTCGTACACGGCTCTGACCGTCACGTTGCCTGCGGGCATATCAAAGGTCGCCTTGGTCTGGTCCTCCTCATTGGGGAAGGTCAGAAGGTCACGCAGGTCATTCTGTACAACGCCGTTCAAGATCACGATCCCGGCCCAGCCTGCGAACTTCTGTCCATCGGGGGCTGGGTCTGCGGTCAGGGTGACCGGGGTGCCTTCGTAGATCTCGTCATTGGGGTCAACCTTAGTGTCAACGCCCCCGACCTTGATCGTTGCCGTGGCATCCTTGGCGGTCAGGGTGTAGCCGGGTGCCCGTTGGGTCAGGTAATAATAGTGCTGTGCCTTGTCATACGCCACGCGGTAGCTCTCGTTCTGGCCCTTAAGGTTCAGCTTGTTTGCATTGCCTGCGACCGTGAGCTGACGGCCTTCTTCCGGGTCGGCAACCTTGATGGTGGCGGGGGTGGTAAAGGTATCGCTGATGGTGATCTCCTTGCCGGAAGCGAGGTAAATATCGCTCTCGTTATTCTCAAACGTGGCGCTCTTCAGCTCTGCGGAGGTGCTGCTGCCCCAACCGAGATAAATGCCGTATTTGCTGTTTTTGATCGTGCAGTTCTCAACGACCAGCTTGCCGCCGGCCTGATCATCGTAATCCGACCCTGCCGGTTCGCCCGAAGAAATAGCAGCATTGCCGCCCGTGCAATCCACAGTGGCACCATTGACGCTCAATGTGCCGCCGTTCCATACCTTCAGTGCAGGGGACTCGTAGCCAAGATTAAGATACTGGTTGGTGTTGGTATAAGTACCGCCGACAAGGTTGGCGGTGGCGCCCGTCACAAACACATCGCAGTAGGTTCCGGTGACTTCGGCATCTGTGACGTTCAGCGTTGCATTATTGGCGACGCGCAGCGTCGGACGATCTTTGTATCGCGGGAGGTCCTTATAGGTGCGGGAGTAAGAGCCGCCGACGATATTGACCTGACTGTTCATGGCGTTCATGACCCAGCCGATGCCGGTGGCTTTCACATTCGTGAAGGACGAGTTGGGGGAATCATTGATCCAAAACGTCGCGCTGAAGCACTCGCTGCAGTCGTAGGTGCCGCCGTTGACGATCACATTGGCTCCCTTATCTGTTTCAATAGCACGCAGGACGGCGTTCATGGTGAGATTGTTAAACGTCCAGTCGCCGCCGCACAGATAGCATGCGGCGATGTCGTCACACGGCCAGTTATAGATGCCGCCGTTAAGCACTGCGGTGCCCTTGAAGCTGTTTTCGGCATAGAAGCAGCGGTTGAAGGCGAGGCCCTCTGCCGTCTTGATGGTCTGCCCCTCAGCGTTGACGGTCACGCTCTTGGCGTTGCGGACTGTAATAAAGTTCGCACAGTCTTCTTTATTCCCAGTCTTATCAAAGGTCGTTTCTCCGGTGACGTTGATGATCACATCGTCGTTCTCAGCGTCGATCACGATCCCATCTGTATAGGTACCGCTCATGGAATAAACCTTGCTGCCGCCATGCTCTTCAATGAACTTCTTGTTGATGGTCTCGCCGCCGGTCAGGGGGCAGGCCGCTGCCACCTCTCCGGAGGGCTCTGCAGGCGCATCGGAATTTTCCTGTGCGCTCACAGTGCGTTCAAATTCTGCACTTCCCTCCAGAGCAAATGCGCTCACGGGAAGGACAGAGGTCATCATGCAGCCTGCAAGTACCGCACTGATGAGCCGTGTGCCAAACTTCTTCATAAAGATGACTCCTCTCTCGCTTTTTTCGTGCATGCAAGCCTTTTTCGCCTGCCCGCACGTTTTAAACATTTAAAGTATAGCACTTCTGCAACAAGGCGCAATCTTTATTCTGTACGAACCTTTTGGACCCCCCCGTTTTTTCGTGCGTTCTGTAAAAAAATGGAAGAGAAAATGCTTTCGCAGCCGCAGAAAAAACAGCCCGGAACGACCCACAGATCGTTCCGGGCTGCTGTGTCAAAAATGGTTTGGAGCGTCAGAGCTCCAGCAGAGCTTTCTTCACATTCAAAAGGTTCTGCGGGCTCACCGAGAAGCTGCGCAGGCCCAGCTGCAAATACTGCACCGTGTTGGCCGGGTTGCCTACAGCAAGGCCGCAGATGGTCACCGGCACATTGCGCACCTTTGCGGCATCCATCACCATAGTAATGAGCTTTTTCATGGCCTTGCTGGCCGGGCGGTAGTAGTGCTCGGCGCTGGCAAGCTCCCGGTCTGCCGCGTGGGTGTACTGGGTCAGGTCGTTGGTGCCGACCACAAGAAAATCGACCCCGTGCTCTACAAATTCCTCAGCGGTCAGGCAGGCAGCGGGTACGCTGAGCATCACGCCGAACTTTGTATCTTCGTTGAACGCCACGCCGCGCTCCCGCAGGTGCTCGCGGCAGCGCTCCACCACACGCATTGCTGCGTCCCAGTCCTCCACATTCGTCACCATGGGGAACATCACCCGCAGCGGGCCGCGGGCGGCGGCGCGCAGCAGCGCACAGAGCTGCGTCTCGAACTGGTGGGGCTGGCGCAGACTGTTGCGGATGCCCCGCAGGCCAAGCTTGGAAGACTGCAGGCCCTGATAGGCGTCGGAAATGGTGCGGTCTGAGCCAAAGTCGAAGGTGCGCACCGTTACCGGGCAGCCCTTAGTGGCAGCAAGACAGGAGCAGTAGAAGAAATACTGTTCCTGCTCATCGAGGATGCGGCCCGGCAGCATCATGTAGCCGGTGCGCAGCAGGCCCACGCCCTGTGCACCGGACTGCATGGCCGTGTCGATGTCCTCCGGCCCAAAGCAGTTGGCCAGCAGCTCAAAGGGCTGGCCGTCCTTTGTCCTGCTGGGCAGAGCATGCAGCTGCCCCATCTCTTCGTTCTCTCGCTGCAGCTCGCAGATGCGGGTCTCGGCCTGCTGGCGGGCGGCAGCGTCCGGGTCCAGCGTGCACTGGCCCCCGGTGGCATCCAGAATCACGGTGCGGCCGTCGCAGTCGTCCAGAAAATCCCGGCCCACCTGCACGATGCCCGGGATATTCATTGCCCGGGCAATGATGGCCGCGTGGCTCTGGCCGCTGCCCTCTGCCGTGATGATGCCTAAAATCATGCCGGAAGGCACGCTGAACAGGTCGGTGGGCATCAGCCGCTCTGCCGCAAGGATCACCGGGTGATCCAGCGCCAGCCACATGCGGGGGCGGTTGGTGATGATGTTGATGACCCGGCGGCTTGCATCGAGGATATCCACGCTGCGCAGCTGCATGTAAGGGTTATCCTTCATGTTGGCCAGCTGGTCGGCGTAGCGCTGGCCCACCTGATTCATGGCCGCTGCCGCGCCAATGCCCGCATTGATGCAGAAGCGCACCTCGTTCATCATGCCCTCGTCGTCCAGCATCATGCTCTGGAACTGGAAGATGGCCTGCTCACTGGGTGCGGCACGGTCTGCCATGGATTCCAGCTCGTCCTGTGCCGTGCGGATGGCATCGGTGAGCAGCTGCAGCTCCCGGGACGGTTTAAAGGGGCCCACGGTCGTGGTCTCCACATGGTGCTCCAGACGGCTCACCTGCCCCAGCACAAGGCCGGGAGAAGCGCAGGAACCTTTATACACTTTCATGTTCGGTCACCTCCGGCAAAAGCTCGGCTTCCGGCGTGGTCAGGGTGCGCCAGACCAGCGCCTGCAAAAAGGTATTGGGCAGCAGCGCGGCCAGTGCGGCCCGCGCCGCATCGGCACTGCCCTCAAACAGCGGTGCAAAGCTCTGCATCCGTGCCTGATCGCACTTTGCAAGGAATGCATCGCACAAAGTATGGGTGGTGTAGTAATGGGCCGGGTCCACACCGGCATCTTCCGCGGCGGCTTCCAGCGGGGCAAGGTCGGCATCCTTCATCTTGGCCAGCAGCAGGGCCGCATCCGCCGTCAGGGTGACCGGGTATTTCTCCCGCACGGCCTTTTGCACCCGCTCAAATTTTGCGTGGAACGCAGCAGCGTCCGTGCAGCTCTGGGCATCACAGGAGACAGCATAGGCACACCCCCGCAGATATCCCATAGCGCGGCGGGTATCATAGTAGCCCAGCTCGATATTGCGGCGGGCGGTGTCGGGGTCAAAGTGCAGGATATCGCCCAGCTCCCAGTAGCTGCGCACCATCACGGTGGGCAGGCCGGTGAGGTTGGGGCGGGTGATGCCCACGCCTTCCAGATCGACGCACACCAGTTCATCCGCGCCCATGCGTTTGGCAAGACCGGTGGGCATGTTGTCGCTGTAGCCGCCATCCAGAAACTTGACCCCGTCGATCTCCCGCGCACGCAGCGCCGGGAAGCAGGCAGCGGAGGCCATCAGGTAGTCCTTGACCTTTCCTGCCGGGATCTCGTCCAGCGTCAGCTCCCGGGGCTTTAAGCCCCGCTGCTCCACCGTGACAAGGCCGAAGCGGATGGGAGCCGCGCGCAGGGCATCCTCGTCCAGCACCCGCTCCACGATCTCTTCCAGCGGGGTCACATCCATGCCGCCGGCTTTCACCACGCTGCGCAGGAACTGGTGCAGGGCCGAAAGGTCGGCATCCTCCTCCGGCAGCTCCATCACATCCTTGCTGCGGATGGCCAGCCACATATCGCGGGCCGTCTCGTACTGGTCCAGCACGAACATGGCACCGTTCAGGCTGCCAACGCTGGTGCCGGTAATGATCTGCGGGTGCCAGTCCAGCTCCATCAGCGCGCGCCACACACCCACCTGATAGCTGCCCCTGGCTCCGCCGCCCGCCAGCACCAGAGCTTTGCACGGAGCACTGCGTTCATCCATTGCCTCCGCCTCCTTTGATCGTTTCCGGTTTTGTTCAGATTATAGCATATTTCCAGAGAAATTTCTTCCGTTTTTTGTAAATTGATGCCTTTCTCCCGGCAAAGAAACATGGTATACTTGTCAGGATTTCAAAAGGAGGCATTCTCATGCACTGCAAGCAATGGATCTTTGATATGGACGGCACCCTGACCGACAGCATGACCGTGGTGTGGGAGGGTGCCCCCGACGCACTGCTGCGCCGCTATGGCCGCACCCCGCGGGGGGATCTGCGCGCCACACTGCTGAACATGGGAATGCAGGAGGGCGCACAGTATCTGATCCGGGAGTACGGCCTGCCGCTGACCGAGGAAAGCTATTTTTCCGTGATGCGCGAGGTGATCGCCGAATTGTACGAGACCGTGGAGCTGAAACCCGGCGTGCGCACGATGCTGGCAAAGCTGCAGGCCGAGGGCGCACGCATGTGCATCTGCTCCAACACCTGGGCCGAACAGTGCCGCACCGTGCTTACCCGGCTGGGCATCGCGCAGTATTTCTCCTTCATCGTGGAAGCGCAGGGCGTGCTGCACAAAAGCCGCCCGGAGGTGTTCTTTGAGTGCATGAGCCGTTTGGGCGGTGCAGACCCCGCCGCCTGCGCCGTGTGCGAGGATGCCGTATACGCCGCCGCCACCGCCCATAAGGCCGGGTATTACGTCATTGGCATCGCAGACCGCACCTCTGCCGCCGACGAGCCGGAGATGCGCCGCATCTGCAGCCAGTTCGTGCCCCGGTGGGATGCGCTGGACTGGACACGTGTGTAAGAAAAAAGGGCCGCAGCGTGCGGTTCTTTTCTCTATCTGATCCTTCTTTGCTCTTGCATTTTGTGCGCAAGAAGAGTATGATATTATAAATAGGACTGCCCCAAGGGGGAAGTGTCCTCATTTGTGAGAATACACTCTGTGATTTTCAATATAAAGGTATAATATCCGTAAAGAGGAGACCTTCCGTCATGAACAACCCACTCGTCAGCATTATCGTGCCTGTGTACAACGTGCAGAATAGTGTTGCCCGCTGTCTGGAGAGCATTTGTGCCCAGACATGGAAGGATATCGAGGTCATTCTGGTCAACGACGGGTCCCGGGACGAAAGCTTTTCCATCTGTGAGCAATTCCGTGAAAAGGACCCCCGCATCGTTCTGGTGGACAAATCCAATTCCGGTGTGTCGGAGACCCGCAACTGCGGCATGTCCCTTGCAAGGGGCAAGTATGTGCAGTTTGTGGACAGCGACGATTATCTCGACCCTGATTTTACCGAGCGGCTGGTGACTGCCGCCGAAGCGAACAACGCCGATCTGGTCATTGCACCTTACTGGATGGTGATTCCCGCCAACTCTTCCAAGGCCACGCAGGCACTGGAAAACCTGCAGGAGAACCTTGGCATCGATGCCGAGAAAAAGCCTGATGATATCCGTGAATACGGCTTCCTGCCCGAGGGCATCTACGACCGCGATACCTTTGCCCTGCGCCTGATGGAGAAGCCCGCATCCTTCTTCTACAGCGTGCTGTGGAACAAGCTCTACCGCCGGGATATTCTGGCAGACCATCATCTGCAGTTCACCAGCGAGGTGCGCTGGGCCGAAGACCTGGTTTTCAACCTGGAATACATTTTGTACGCCAATGTTTTCGTATCCATTTCCAAAGCGGGCTACCACTATGTGCAGAACCCCCAGAGCATCTGCCACACCCAGATCAATCTGGCTTCCATCGTGCAGAACAAACTGCAGGTGTTCCGCTATTACAAGGAGCTGTACACAAAGCTGGGCCTGTACGATCAGGTGCAGCCGCAGCTGTATAAATTCCTGACCGCGTTCTCCGAGAACGCCTATCCCTCCGGTTCTCCCCAGAAGATCATCATGGACATGGCCAACCACTGGGGCTTTGGTGTTCTGGATGCTTCCGACAAGGAAAAGAAACACAAAACCGAACCCGATGCCTGATCTCCGGGCACAAAAAAAGAGCCGTGAAAGCGGCTCTTTTTTGTTTGCCATTTTACCGGTCGATCCAGCTGCGGAAGGCTTCGCGCACTGCACCCTCCCGTCCGCGCGGGATGGGGATGCGCGCACCGCTGCACATCTGCAGCTCGCCCGCTGTCAGCAGCTGTGCCGCCGCCAGATTGACCACATAGGAGCGGTGCGGCTGCAAAAAACGCCCGTCTTCCAGCAGCGGCTTTGCTACCTCGGCAAAGGACACCCGCAGCGAAAGGGACACCACATCCTCGCCGCTGAGCAGATGGAAGTGCACCACATGGTGGGTGCACTCCAGATATTCGATCTGCGCATAGGCCAGCGCCCGCAGGCCTTCGGCGGTGACAACGGTCATTGCCGGGCCGTACTCCGGCTCTGTGGCGCGGGCAAGCAGGGCCGAAAGCTCCTGCTGGTGCACCGGCAGAAGCAGATACTGCATGGCATCCACCCGGAAAGCGCTGAAGGCGTGGGCCGGTGTGCGGGCCGCAAAGGCCAGCGGAGCCCTGCGGCCCCGGCGGCGCAGCTCCGCAGCCGCCGAAAGCCCTGCCGGGGCCGCTACAGCGCCCAGCTCGATGAGATACAGGTCAAACCGTTCTCCCTCGGTGTCCCGGCGCAGCAGCGCATCTGCATCCGGCAGCTGCTGCACGATGCACGCATCCTGCCGCCGGGCAAAATATTCCATGCACTGGCGTTCCAGCCCGCTGCGCAAGGCCGCGTCCGGGCTGCATACCGCAATGTGAAATACCATCTCACATTCTCCTTTCCGCCAGCCGCCCGCCTTGATTTTTGCGCAGGGCTGGAGTATGATAAATAAAACTTTGCTGCATCGAAAAAAGAAAAAACGGAGGGACCCGCCATGCCGCAGCCGCTTGTCAGCGTTATTGTGCCCGCCTATAACGCGGCGGGCTTCATCTCCCGCTGTGTGGAGAGCATCACATCCCAGAGCTACCCGGAGCTTGAGATCCTTCTGCTGAACGACGGCTCCACCGATGACACCCTTGCTGTCTGCCGGAAGCTTGCTGCCGCCGACAGCCGCATCCGTGTGGTGGACAAGCCCAACACCGGCGCAGCAGACACCCGCAGCTGCGGCCTTGCCCTTGCCCACGGCGAATACATCCAGTTTGTGGACAGCGACGATCACCTGCTGCCGGGCTGCACCGCAAACCTGGTGGCTGCTATGCAGCGCAGCCATGCCGACCTTGTGCTGGCTCCCTACCGGATGATGGTGCCCCGCAAGGATGGCGGCTATGACACCCGGGAGTACAGCCTGCTGCCCGCCGGGGTGTACAACAAGGTGGATTACCTGTGGCAGCTCACCGGCAATGCCGCTGCCTTTTACTACGGCGTGCTCTGGAACAAGCTCTACCGCCGGGATCTCATCCAGATGGCGCACATCCGGTTCGAGCATGTGGTATACGCCGAGGATCAGCTGTTCAACACCCGGTATCTGCAGGTGGCACAGCGGTTTGCCGCCATCGACGAAGCCGCCTACTGCTACATCCAGAACCCGCAGAGCGTATGCCATACGCAGGTGAGCGCGGCGGACATGCTGCGCCACCGCAGCCGGATGTACCACACCTACAAGGAACTGTGCATCCAGCTGGGCGTGTACGATAAATTCCGCCTGCGGCTGCACGGCATCTATCTGAGCCTGTTTGAAAGCCCTCTGCCCAACGGCCCGGTGCAGAAGCTTTCCGACGCATTTGCCCGCACCCACAGCCGCATCTGAGAAAAGGAGAACCTATGGAATTTCCCCTTGTAAGCATCATCGTGCCCATGTACAACACTGCCGGGTGCATTGCCCGCTGTGTCAAAAGCATTTGCGCCCAGACTTATAAAAGCATTGAGATCCTGCTGCTGAACGATGGCTCCACCGACGACACCCTTGCCGTTTGCCGCCCCCTTGCCGCCAGCGACCACCGCATTGCACTGGTGGATAAAACCAACACCGGCGCAGCGGATACCCGCAATCAGGGCATTGCGCTGGCCCACGGCAAATACATCCAGTTTGTGGACAGCGACGACTGGCTGGCCCCCGATTTTACGGAAAAGCTGGTCTCCGCCGCCGAGGCCCACACCGCCGATCTTGTGATCGCGCCCTTCTGGATGGTGTACCCGGAAAACTATGTGGAGCACATCCGCCCATGGGAAAAGGCACTGCAGCATGTGCTCCAGCGCAATCCGCCCCGCACCCGGGCCTATGGCTATCTGCCTGCCGGGGTGTACACCGGACAGGAGTACGCAAAGCATCTGATCCAGAAGCCGAACACCTTCTACTATGGCAGCCCCTGCAACAAGCTCTACCGCCGTGACCTCCTGCGGAAGCACAGCCTCCATTTCCGCAAAGAATTGTTTGCGGAGGATCAGCTGTTCAACACCGAATATCTGCGTTTCGTGCGCACCGCCGTTTCCATCCCGGACATCGGCTACTATTACCTGCAGTGCAGCCAGAGCGTTTCCCACTCCAGAGTGACCACCGCCGATATCCTTCGGCTGCGGCGGCGGGTGATGCTCCTGTACCGGGACATCTACACCGAACTTGGCATCTACCCGGAAACGCGGGCGGCCATCCTGCGTTCGCCCTTTGGCGAAAACGAGTTCACCCTGCCGCCGCTGGACACCCCACAGACGCACTGCTGCAAGCTGTGACCCTATAAAAAGCACCCGGCTGCCGCCGAGAGCCGCTCTGGCTCCTGCACGGCTCCGGGTGTTTTTTGCGCTTTCTCAGCAGCCGATGGCGGCACACTTCTCCGCCAGCCAGCTGCGCTCTTCGTCGTTCAGGTGCGGTGCCAGCTTTGCAAACACCTGACGGTGGTAATCGTTCAGCCATGCGATCTCGTCCTTATCCAGCACACCGGGCAGGATGGGAGAGGTGGCAATGGGCACGAACATCAGCGGTTCAAAACCAAGGAAGGTACCGTACTGGTTATCGGCCTTGTGCACGCACACCAGCTCGTTCTCGATGCGGATGCCCACGAGGTCGGTCTCGTAAACGCCCGGCTCGTCGGTGACCACCATGCCGGGGCGCATCCGGGTGGTGTTGCGGCTGTTCAGGGCATGGGGGCCCTCGTGCACATTGCCCACAAAGCTGACGCTGTGGCCGGTGCCGCAGCGGTAGTTGATAAGGTGCCGCCACAGCGGTTCCCGGGCAATGGTGTCGATCATCTTACACTCGCAGTAATCCAGCCAGACGGCCTTGGCAAGGTCGATGTGGCTCTGCAGAGTCCATGTGTAGAAGCGCTTTTCGTCCTCGGTCAGCGGGCCAAGCGGGTAGGTGCGGGTGATGTCGGTGGTGCCGTCCATGTAGGTGGCACCGCTGTCCACCAGCAGAAAGCCCTTCTTTTCCAGCACAGCGTGATCTTCCGGGGTGGCGTGGTAGTGCATCATGGCTGCGTTGCCGCCGTAGGCCGCAATGGTGCCAAAGCTTTCCACAAGGAATTTATCGTCCGCACTGCGGTACTTGTGCAGAATTTCATCCACCGTCAGCTCGGTCAGGGTCTCACCGGCAGCAAGGCGGCTTTCCAGCTCGATCTGGAACCGCACCATGGCCACAGCGTCCCGGATATGGGCCTGCTTTGTGTGGGCAAGCTCCGTTTCGTTCTTCACGCCCTTCATCATCAGCAGCGGGTCGGTGCCGTCCTTCACGGTGAGGGCAGGGTTCTGCTCCAGCACCTGATACACGGCGTAGTTCACCGTGGCGCACTCGGCCAGCACGGTCTGGGGTTCCGTCTCAGCAGCGAGGAACTTCAGCACATCGTCGTACTCCGCCAGCGTGATGCCGTTGGCTTCCAGCTCTGCCTTTGCCTCCGGGGTGACGCGGGCCGTGTTGATGAAGAGTACCGCGCGGCTGGGGGTCACATAGCAGTAGGCCATGGCATAGGGAGTGCACTCAATGTCCATGGCGCGCAGGTTCAAAAGCCATGCCAGATTATCCAGCTTGCCCACAAACTGAGCGGTGCAGCCCAGCTCCTTGAGCTTGCTGCGCAGCTGATCCAGCTTTTCCGCCGGGGAGAAGCCCGCATATTCCTTCGGCAGGATCCACGCTGGGGTATCCGGCAGGGCAGGGCGGCCCTCCGTCCACAGCTCGTCCTCAAGGTTCAGGGTCTTGATGGAAGCGCCCTTCTTTTCCAGTGCCTTTTTCAGGTCGTTCACGAGGGCCGTGCTGGCGGTCAGGCCGCACAGGCCCAGTGCTTCGCCCTCATTCAGGGCATTTGCGCAGTATTCCTCCACGGTGGGCACGCCGGGTTCCCCTATGCGCTGCAGCTTGATCTCGGTACCCGCAATTTCCTTCTCGGCCTGCACAAAATAACGGCCGTCGGCCCACAGGGCGCTCTCGGTGCGGGTGACCACGAAGTTGGAGTTCTCGCCGTGGAACCCGGAGAACCAGGTCAGGCTGGTGTAATGGCAGGGCAGGTATTCGCTGGCGTGGGGATCACCCACAGGGATCAGATAAACGGCCACGCCGTTTGCAGCCATGGCGGCACGCAGCGCGGCAAGGCGCTCTGGAACGGTATTCATGCTCATATGATTTGCTTCCTTTTCTCTCACCGGAAAGCCCGGCAGCGGTGCATTTCTGTTTGGCCTTATTGTATCATTCCGGGAAAAAGATTGCAATGCAGGGGCAGGACGGTTTGGAATGACCTCCGCTGCCGGAGAGCATCCTCGCTGGCTGGACCCTCTCAGTCAAAGCCTTGCGGCTTTGCCAGCTCCCCCGAAAGGGGGAGCTTTATTCGTGCCGACCTTCAGAAAACAAGCTCCCCCCTCGGGGGAGCTGGCGAACGCAGTGAGCCTGAGAGGGTTGGCGTCCTCTCAGCAAAACCGTCAGGTTTTGACTGAGGGCGTTCGTTCTCCCTCAAAATGCCGCCAATTTGCAAAAAAAGTTACAATTTTTTCTTGAAAAAGGCGGTTTTCCCATTGACAGCCTTGTTATAATAGGAGTGTAAGTTTTTTGAGCCAGCACTCTGCGGCTCTGTGTGCTATTCAAAGAAAGAGGCAATTGAATCATGACCAAAATCGATATTTTCTCCGGCTTCCTTGGTGCCGGTAAAACTACCCTGATCAAAAAGCTCATCAAAGAGGCCTTTGCCGGCCAGCAGGTGGTGCTGATCGAGAACGAGTTCGGCGAGATCGGCATTGACGGCGGCTTTCTGAAGGAAAGCGGCATCCAGATCAACGAGCTGAACGCCGGCTGCATCTGCTGCTCTCTGGTGGGCGACTTCCGCACCGCCCTGCAGCAGGTGGTGGAGCAGTACCACCCCGACCGCATCGTCATCGAGCCCTCCGGCGTGGGCAAGCTCTCCGATGTGACCCGCGCTGTGGAAGGCGTGGCCGAGCATCTGGATGTGCAGCTGAACAGCTTTGTCACCGTGGCCGATGTGAACAAGGTGAAGATGTATATGAAGAACTTCGGCGAGTTCTACGACGACCAGATCAGCCACGCAAGCTGCATCCTGCTCAGCCGCACCCAGACCGCCAGCGAAGAGAAGATCGCCGCTGCGGTCGCCATGCTGCGCGAGAAGAACCCCACCGCTACCATCGTGACCACCGCATGGGACGAACTGACCGGTGAGCAGATCCTGAAGGCCATGTCCACCAAGGACGACTTCAAGGCAGAGCTGATCGCCATGGCTGCAAAGGCCAATGAGGAGCACGCCCACGAGGACGAGGAAGAAGAGCATCACCACGATCATGACGACCACGACCATTGCTGCTGCGGCCACCATCACGACCACGATGATGACGACGAGGACGAGCACGAGCATCACCACGATCACGATGAAGATGATGATCACGATGAGCATGAGCACCATCATCACGATCATGATGACCATGACCATTGCTGCTGCGGCCACCATCACGACCACGATGATGACGATGATGACGACGAGCACGAGCATCATCACGACCATGACGGCCACTGCTGCTGCGGCCATCACCACCATCATCATGACCACGACGCCGACGAGGTATTCACCAGCTGGGGCGTCGAGACGGCCAAGAAGTTCTCCAAGGCTGACATTGAGCACGCCCTCACCGAGCTGGACACCGGCAATTACGGCATGATCCTCCGCTCCAAGGGCATCGTGGACGGCGGCGCAGACGGCTGGCTGGAGTTCGACTACGTTCCCGGCGAGTGGGAAGTCCGCGCACGCGGCGCGGACGTCGGCGGCAAGCTGGTGGTCATCGGCTCCAAGCTGGATGAAAAGGCCATCGCCGCACTGTTCGGCTGCTGATCGGCCCCGCCCCTGAAAGGATAAAAGATTATGGCAAATGAGATCCCGGTTTACCTGTTTGTGGGCTTCCTCGAGAGCGGCAAGACCAAGTTCATTCAGGAGACCTTTGAAGACCCCAACTTCGACTCCGGCGACAAGACCCTTCTGCTGGTCTGCGAGGAGGGCGAAGAAGAGTACAATGAGAAGAAGTTCGCCTTCCCCGGCGTGACGCTCTACAACCTCGAGGACAAGGCTGAGCTGAACCCCCAGAACCTCGCAAAGCTGGCTAAGGAGGCCGACGCAGGCCGCGTGATCATCGAGTACAACGGTATGTGGATGCTGCAGGACCTGGCAAACAATCTGCCTGAAAACTGGATCGTCTACCAGTGCATCGCCACCGCCGACGGCACCACCGCGCTGACCTACGCCCGCGACAACTCCATGCGCGCGCTGATGCTGGACAAGATCGCCCGCAGTGAGCTCATCGTCTTCAACCGC